>Ga0123352_10011990_pt1 | contig 13682 bp, 3 predicted proteins | sample TergutLab28metaG_FD_89700 | JGI IMG/M metagenome (GOLD analysis project Ga0123352, IMG submission 89700) | Labiotermes labralis P1 segment gut microbial communities from Petit-Saut dam, French Guiana - Lab288 P1 | ecosystem: Host-associated > Arthropoda: Insects > Digestive system > Gut ...
TGACCGCGGCACTAGAAGGGAGTGAGTGGTCAGCAGCACGCCCCGGCCGCACTTTACCCCCGGGAAAGACCCGGTACCCATTTTACAGGAGGCTGGGTGGGCCTCAGAGTCGGTCTGAAAGGGCGGAAAATCTCGTCCCCCCGGGATTCGATCCCGGACCGTCCAACCCGTAGTCAGTCGCTATACCGACTGAGCTACTCGACCTACGCACAACTAGTAAACATTTATAAAAAAGAAAAGAAAACTTAAAAAACGCCCATCTCAGAAGTTCGCAATCGTGGGTTGTTTTCCTTCCCAGCCAATGTATCGACGATGATTTAGAAACAAAGAAGACGTTCCAGACCGAATGTTTCCTGTCTCCATTGTTGAACCCCGTCACCAATCCGCACCCTCTGCAAGTTGTAACAAGTGAGGTAGTTTATGTGTAACGCAACATTGAGGAGCGTTAGAGCAGCTATTGTTGCAAAAGAACAACAATTAGTATTACATATTCTGAGTGTGTGTTTGTAGCCTTGAGTATACAGTTACGCAATGCGCATTTGCCATACTGTCATATGTTGCCTTTCCGGCTCAACCATACATTTCCACGTTATCTCATAAACGGAAAGATTTTCGAATAAAAAGTATTGAGTCTAAAAAGTTTGTTTTGATTTTCTCTACAACGTTTGTCTGAACATTTATAATTCTAAGAAGAACTGAGCGAGATATGATCATAAATGTGTATTGGTCTTCATGTAAGGTGCCCGTTACACTTATCCGATATTAATAAAACTTGAATTTTTCCGGTAGGTTTTTAAAAAACTCTAATATATCAAATTTCATGAAAGTTTTTCCAGTGAGAGCCGATTTTTCCATGCAGACGGACAGACACCGAAGGAGATGACGAAGGTAATAATCGCTTTTTGCAGTTTTACGAACGCGCCTAAAAATTATTCAGTTACGCTCTGTGTATGTGTGTGTGTGTGTGTGTGTGTGTGTGTGTGTAAGCATGTAAGCATGTAAGTATTTTGATTTTAATTTTGCGATTTGCCGACCAGCTTTAACAATGTGGTAACGAATCTCATTTCAATTTAAGAGGAAGCCGATGTGTTTATCAACCGAGTCGTGGACAATCCTGATTGAGGTCTCTTTGGCTTTTTTTCAACCCCATCACACAAATTGCGGGTTACAGCTTAAAAGTAGGCCACGACCACTCCCTTGAAAAATCCACATAATTCTTTATTCAACAATCATCCTAATACGTGAAAACATAACTGTGACATACAAATGACAAACACATATATACATTTCTACTGCACTAAACAAATTACCGTTATCCTGTACGCGCCTTTTAAAATGCTGCGGACCTGTACGATAAGTTTCTGTCCATCCTGCAACCATTCCCTCCATGTAGGCTGCATACTTCGCCCACCGTCTACCACCAGTCCCAATATTCTGCCACCAAACCCATCTTGATAACTTAATAAACCCTTCCTCTCTATTAAGGCACTGGAAATTCCTCTCTCCTGGAGTAAAGCAGGATAACACTGCACATAGCTCCTGCATGCTCGGTCCACGCCTACAGAATTTAGCATCACAAGGCGAACGACGAATTTACAGCTGTGGTCTGCCGGTCTGGAGTTCCGTTTCTGGCTACAGTAAACTTTAGTGGGAAGAGGTGTTTTGTGCTGGGGGCTGTGCTTGTGAGTACCTTACGGATATAGGAAAAACAACGCATGCTATAATATCCAAAGTGTAAAGCAATTTTCTTCCTAGTTGTTGGAACTGCTATAGCATCCTTGTATTCGACGGCGAAAAATAAATTTTGGAGGGCGATGTTCAATCCTACATCCTCACGCGTAAGTGAAACACAAGTGATGGAAACGAAACGAACCAGGTAACATAGACGTAAACGATGGAAATTTCACTTCAAGAAATACCGATACATGACGCAATCTATGAAAACAATTTGGGTACCAGGCCGACACTGAACACGTAACACTATATCACAACCACTATGAAGGCAACCATCTTCAAAGGTTGGACAATATAGTCGATAATGGCCACCGAAAATATGTTAACTGGCTGACTAAATTCCCACTCCGCGTTGGCTTTTGTGCTCCAAGTTCTGACAAACATACTCGGTACAGAGAACATGGCGAACCGAATCCACAGAAATTAAGATTAGTGTAATTACCAAATTATACGTATAAGTCTCTCTGTCACATTCAATTTATTACATCTGCCCTATGCGTGTTCTATATGAGTTCGAGTAAGAAATGTAAGAAAGTACATTTCCGGGACGAAAGGAGGAAAAAGCCGCATTAAGGTGCCAAAACATATGAATCCCCATACTTCAGGCCAAAAAACTCTATATTTAGCTAAGAATTCTCAAAATATTTCGAGGCCCGCACCAATAATACAACCACCACGACCACCATGACGCCTTTATTGTTATTATTAGACGTTTTAGACGTCGGATATTCAGACATCAGAAGATTTCTGTGTCTCATAGCCGCCCGCAATGAGAGATTCGAACAGTAGCCACTTTTCTTGTTTCATAGTTCTTCTGTCATTACGTGACATGTCTACTTGCAGCCTGTCCAGAAGGTAGAAGGTAGAAATTATATCATAAGAGTACCCTCTCCGTAAATCTGGTGAACTAATTAGGAAGCCTCATTTGACAAAACAAAAAAAAATACATTCTTGAAATAACCTGCAGCTAATGTGGACACACTATTTAATAATAATGGACACATATCGAACATTTACACATTCACGTCTTCCTGAATACAACTACGTATTATAAGCCAAACAATAAAGTTGTCCGGGTACGTACAATGAAGCTGGAACCAAGTAAAGAGATAAAATGAAGATGTTAAAATATGGCGGCTTCACCGTCGCATCAAGAGTACTTTTTAATTTTCAACATGGTTTGTTAAATATTCAATTTATTTTTCGGAAATAAATTAAATTCGAATATTAATAAAAAATCCAACCAGATGCAAGAGTATACAAATATTTATATAATGCAAAGTCACTCGACATGTTTCGGGTGTCACCGCACCCATCATCAGGAGTATTAAAAACTGAAACCGCAGCCTCCGGTACAGGTCATAATCCCGTCGGGACCAGTCCCGATCTAGCCACATTGGAGGGAAGTAGCTGTACCGATATTATGACCTGCACCAGAGGCTACGGTTACAGTTTTTAGTACTCCTGATGATGGGTGCTGTGACACCCGAAACATGTAGAGTGACTTTGCAGTAAAATAAATCGGACTGCATACTGTTGCATCTGGTTGGATTTTTATTAATATTGAATTATGATGCACTGAACCATGTGCTTAAAATTAAATTCGAATGTTGGAAAATGTAATATTTGGGAACGAAAGTTATAAATCAAAATTACAATTACAAAGATGTTAATAACAGATTATATATGTAGAACGCTTGCAACCATTCAGGTTTCAGTTATTTATTATTCTAGCTCCTATTAAAAGTAAAAGATAAAACAAATCTATGACTTTTTTACCATTTTCTATGTTCATGGAAACTATATGTCTCATCTACAGGCTGGAACAGGGATTAGCCCTTTAAAGTCCAGCGGTTACTTCATGCATCACCAAGTTTAACATTAAAATTATACATTCTCCCAGTGTGCTTGTGTTTTGCACGATACAAAACAGAGGTTATTTCCCTAACCGCAATTAACCTGCTGGCGTTTATAACTCAGACTGAGCGTATGTTTGCTGTGTAGAACAGACTGAAACTTTGAATATAATTATGGCTAGTTTAGTCTTCAGAGTGTATAGGATTATATGTCTGCACATAAATATATTTACGCTAGAGTAGCCAACTGTTTTAAAATTACTGAAACAAATTTTGGTACTTGAAATGTTTTATAACAAGTCTCCCTGACGATTACTTAAGAAAAAGTCGAAACACGTATGAAAGAAAATAAACAGATGCTAATTCTAAAATTTATTTTTACACTGATTGTTGTTAATGATTTATTCCACTGATGGGCGCACGGTTAATAATGAAACAATGGCAAATACAACATAAATGTTATTCTTCTCCTCCTATTCGCATTGCGATAGGCGCTCAGAAATCTGCTGATGTAATTCGTTTAAGTTTCCCGTTTAACTTCTTATTAATTATTTATGAATAAATAGATCCAAGATCTGTTTTCTCGTTTCAGTAGGATATAAATTAAAACACTCACATTTCATTCACCTTGAAAAGCTCATAAACCTAAAGGCAAGTGTCCTGTGTTTGATTACGTAACACGCCAAGAACGGCGTAGATGTACGTGAAGCACAACCCCACTATTTCTTAACTTCCAGTTCTAGACTGTGGTGTGTAGTAACTTCCACGACTCGTTCGCAATAACCTTAGTGAAGGAGGTCCCGCTACCTACCGTACACGTGGCTAGGTGGCACCGCAGCCGGTATGGCCACAACAAAGGTAAAGTTGTCAGCGTGCTAAATTGACTATGCCAGGAAGAGGTAAAGGGGAGTGGAGGCACAGCTCTACACATTATTAAACTCGACACTACATGGAGATGAGCGGTCAGCTCATACCACAGTTGTCAAACCCGAGACCTTTTGACTATATTAATTTACACGTTTACCTTTGTAAATGTGTGCCCATTCACAGACATATCTTGTGACTCAAAGAACTACGCGATTATCCAATAATCTACACTTTGGATAAATCAGAAAAACTTCACCCATCTTCAGAAACTCCTAAGTAAGGAAGGGCAAAGTACAGACTTAAGAGAAGTGTTTCCAAATTTTGTTTGCTCGCCGATCCATGCTCGCTTCGAAAAACAACCACAGAACCTTACATCTTTGCTCACGTAAATACAGAGTGTCCTTATGATAGGAAGGCAAAATTAAATAATTATACTTCAGAACTGATTTAGGTAGCTAAGAATACTTACCAGTAGCATACGTAACAATACATTACATAATTTGTTCTTAATTAAACTGACAGTCGGTAGCTGCGTGAGTACAGTTTTCTTAATCAGATATTCTATCCACCATATGAAGTAAATACATAACCAATTACAGAAGTTCGCAATTATTTTTAACTAAAATTTATTTCTTTATTTTAAAAAATAATCAAACTTCAAAGAAGCCATTACGGAAATGTATCCACGAATAACTTAGGAACAGGCCGCGGATCCTTTGGGATCCGCGGAGAACAATTTGGAAACCACTGCTTAAGAACATTCAGTGAAGCTATGGGAAAAAAAATTTTTTCTTGCAAACCACAAAAAATTGTTGTTTTTGTAAGTCATCATGTCTGAGTTGAATTCAAATTGTCATAAAAAGAGAACTAGTGCTTTTGATTCACCCAGTATAAAGTCATTTTAGCAGTGTCCTTTGAATATGATGGACTGTATACCGGTAACACAACGTCACATTGTTTCTGATGGAGAAAGACGAATGTTTTCCTACAACTACCAGTGACAACAGTACAGTAAAATACATCAATATAAGGGGCACAGCTGGTCTTTGGTAAACCCGTCAGATCGGCTAAAATTATGTTGTGAGCGTGTTACGTAACGTAGGCTTCAGGTAGCATAAACTTTGAGGATCACGTGTTTCTACTGACATGTGCAATGCTGATGCAATCAGTCATACCCCCCCCCCCACGATATTTTTCCCAAGAGATAGTGCCATACCTAATCATCGTGAAATGATAAGCGTATCTGGCTAATGTCACTTCTATAGCCCACGCACGTCATCCCAGCTACAAGTCCCAAGCAATGCATAATCTCATAAATATAAGATGCCATAATGGTTTGTCTGGTAGCAAGGGAAGAGTAAAAACATATTACATGTATCCCTTTCAAGTCTAGGGGTTACTTTACACACCATCAGTTTTAACATTAAAAAAAATTCTAAGCATATGTGTGTTGTATAACAAAATATAGTGACTGTTCTACAAAAAATTAACTAACTGACGATGAGTGCATTTACTGCACAGTAAAAGGACGGAATGCCTAAATACAGTTCAGGTTAATACTCGTCTTTGAAAGGCTATTCAAACTGTTTCGTGAAAACGAGGCAATTTCGTACCCATGAGTTCGTTTGCCCCGTGACTGAATATACTAGATTATTATATCCCGTCCATATCGAATAAAGTGAAGTTACTTGTGATTGCAGTAGTTTGAAACTATAGCAGCAGAAAACTTAATATCACAGTGTGTTCTGGGTATATTCAGAAATGAGTCACTCTAGCTTAGTGAATTTCCATATTCTAGAAGAAAGACTCGTGCCATCTAATTTTTATCTGCTCCGTCGAAAAGCAAATTTCAATCCGACTGGAATGACAACGGATTTGTTGTAAAATAAATTAGGGTTTCGATCAGTACGTTTTATGCAATTCGACAACCTACGAGTCAGTTTCGAAGCACAGTGTGACCTTGGAGGTTCATACAGATTTCCCTGCTGCCAGTCGTCCCAACTTCGCAATAATCCAGCTATTTACTGCCTCTGTTGTAGACACTTCCAACAGACTGGCGTCTCATTATAAGTTTATTTAACGATGACTTCTGAACGGCAGAAGTTACGAGGCATGGAATAGGACTGAAAAAACTCATAAGAGGAGGCTCAGTGTTACACAAGCTATGTGTAATACTGTGGCAGTACAATTGATAACAAAACTGGTGATAAATAGATTCAGTCGAATTTCAAAAGATCAAATTCTCCCTTGCAGAAGAGATCGAAAATCACAAATTGGAAGATGCTGTTCAAATAATGAAAAAAATGAATGACAAGGTATAAAGGAAGCAAGTAAAAACTTTTCACTTTTCTTGCAAAATGGAACATTAAAAATGGAGTTCAAATTTGTGTGAGAACTTCCACGGCATGCCTTCAAGAGGGAAGGAGGGTGGAGAGAGAGAGAAAGAGAGACAACGTATAAGTTACACGAAAGGCAGTATATAAATACTTGTGATGTCTAACAAGCACTGGAATGCTGTCAGAAACATCGATAAATGTTTCTGAAGCCGTAAAGAAGGAAGAGAGGTATGAGGTAATTTCTAATATTGGTTCAGGAAAATATGTATGTACCATTTCTTTCCAGATCCATACAAAAATGAATCTATTGGTATTATGAAAGAGTTGTATCCGTGTTTTTCTATAACAACGCTGTAATATCTTTATGCTTCAGGTCCATCGAGGCCCCAATACAGTACACACACACTCACACACAAACACATACACAAAACAAATAGCTGGGACACTGAAGTGGCCCGGTAGTACGAGCAAACACGTGTGGGTAGATAAATCAGCGAACACCAGATCAGCTAGACAAGAAATTTCTCAGTCACTAAGACACAGCTTGCCATTTAACAAGCTCCTAAACCAGTAATATCCAATCTACAACCCTGCGCTTGAGAATACCATGTTCTTACACCATTAGATCCGACTTTTCCAGCGGATTTCCTGAACAAAATTTACTTGCATTCATTGTCTCGTATCGTACTGAAATTTCTACAACAGAACTTAATTGTAACATAACTGAAGTTTTTGCACCGATGCTTCTCAAGGTCTGTCTTGTGGGACATGATACTGGCTCAATTTGTATTTGAAGAGTGCGTCAAAACAAAGATGCCACGAAATGTATCAGCAGCCATTACAACTGCAGAACCTCTTTTGAAACACGTTTTGTGTACTTACCGCCACTGGTGTTCGGAGTTGTAGCCCACAGCGTGAAAACCATTGTTATAACACTTAATTAGAAGTGGGATTATCCGATGTACCAGCTTCCTGAGCATGATTTATATTTTCATGGATTCGCTCGAATTCTGATACGTTTGATTGAATGTAACTCGCTATTGACTTGTCTGTAACCGATAAATAGATGAGATGTACGCGCAGGTCAAATAGAATGGCACATCCGCAGGGATTCGAACGTAAGTGATTCCGTCATAAATGAAGAATCCATGGCGCACACATACGTAACTAAATAACTTACAATGTTTCTGTTCGAGCCAGAGCTGAAAATAAAAAACCTCAAAATATAATTTTCGCAAACTTATTTTATGATAAACTCTTGGCCATAACAAACATCAGCATCAAAATTATACTTTATTAATATGTGGTAGCAGTAAATAAAATGAACCATATTTATCTCAGTATTTAACCAACTTGATGCACAAACATTGTTTCACAATAAGTTTTATTTCATGCCTCTGCATGTTTCGAGCACATGTGTTCGAAACATGTAGAGGCATGAAATAAAACTTATTGTGAAACAAATTTTGTGCAACAAGTTGGTTAAATACTGAGAAAAATATACTGAGATGCACGGTCAGCAAAACGCTAAAACATAAACCAGTTCACACAGTGTTCTTCTGGGGAATGACACCATGTAGTCTGGTATGTGTGTACAAACATACAGTGGAACACACTACCGACTTCTTCTGATTACAAATGAGTCTAGCTGGGACAGTGACAGTTAATAAATCTCAGGTTCGGCAATGAGTAACATGGAACATGACACTCCGTCGTCGTTATACAACACACCACTCTTTCAACTTGACTTCTGGCGTGGAAGCTGGAGGAAGAATGTTCCTCCGAAATACTGATATTTCCTTATCAAATACAAGGTAAAATACAAAGTTCACAATATGAGCATCCACCGCCTTGAAAACCAAACGTTCCTAAATATAACAGCTAACTGCTGTCACCAACAGCAAAATCTTTTATATAGCTGCGCATTAACTTCACGTTTATGCGGCTTTTTAGTTTAGCCACAACATAACACGTTTAACTACCTTACATAGATGACTGCAATAACAGTCCCATAATTTCTTTCTTACAAAAAGACATTACTCAAATCTAACTGCTGCGTATTTCAAGAAGTCGGTGCACCGTCCCACAGCTCCCTTATGAAAATACTGTAATGGGGCCGTTTAAATAGCATCTACTTATAGTTCTTGCTTTTGGCCCCTGTAAGTTGGTGGTGCATGGGATTAATTCGAAATCCTGTGGTAAGAGGGTTCACCTCCTCCCTGACAAATGAGGACAGGGCGAACTGTGAGACAGGTAGTTTGCACTCGGCCAAGAAAATCCCGCTGTAATTTTGGGCAAAGGAGGTTAGGTGACAGTGGGATGGGTATTTTCTTGGCTGAAAGCCATAGCAGCATATATAAAGACAAACAACGAAGAGTGGAACTTGTTTGCGTAGACCATTAGTATGGAGGTGTATTTTACCTCCCTTATAAACATAACGCCTCCCAGTCTGTTTAATCCTTGTGTGATTCCGATTTAACGTGGATCACATTTAAAGATTAAGTCCGTACCTCACAATAAACACACTCCATCTCAACTATAAAAACAGGTAGTTAATTATGTAGGGGCCCATTAGGTTTCTTGTGAAGAATCATACATATCACAGGAATACTTACGGTGGGCAGATTATATATGCTGGACGTTAGATCTGATGCCACATAAAGAAATCACTAAGCTTCGAAAGGTTAAATATGGACTCTACGTGCTAATAGCTCCACAGAAAGGTACACCGAGCTGTTCCCTCGTTTTAGCAAGTTTCTGAAATGATTCTGACGTAAGAAAGTATCATAGGAATGATTTTTCAAATATTTTTTTTTCCGAAAACAAGCGTGGTAATCATGAGGACAATTTAAAGTACTACTCACAATGTGTGAAATTTAACTTGACAGAAAAAGGGGTACAAATTTGTACACAGATTAACGAAGTGCGTCCTTTTCAGTGTTTACTCTTTCTTAATAAATTGCCGGTCTGTATTTTCGAACTGTTGCATGGCAACTGATAACAATTTCAAACTTCCAATAATTCAAGTAATTTTTACAAGAAAACTGACCTCATTAGTTCCACAGCTGCAATAATAAAAAGGAACATAAGTGTCTGGTATTGATTGGTTACAAGGCCGGGAAATCCTTTCAGCCTTTTTGGATATCGTGAAAGAAGATGTTCCGAAGAAGCTCTGAATCGAACTTCCTTCGTCCAACTAGATACATATATTCAGTCCTGTAGGCTGAAAGGCAGAATATTTCAATTTTCAGTAGCAGAAACAAGGCTGAAATGTCAACGGTAGAGCTATTCAGAGAGCATGTGAAGCTTTTTTGTACACTGGGACAGAACACTGTTAAATGACACGTTGATAAAATATTTGGTAACAAAACACTGTGATGTTTGAGGGTTGTTCTTTGTTTACCAATAGTATTTACTGAATTTATGTGAGAGATAATTCAGTACTAATGAATATTTTGAGTTCAGCAACAGCGATGAGCTGTGACACATACGAGCAGGTTCTTTGAATCACTCAGATTTCCTATTTCAATTGTGACTGGTTTATGTTGCTGAAAATTATGCATCTGTCTATATTAGAGCATGTCACTTTGTTTTAGCAAACTAGCCAGCTGACAACAATGTTATTTGGAGAAGTTTGCTCACGTCAGTTATTAGAACCAAATTATTCACACATCTCCAGTGTACACTCAGTGTGTTCAACATATCTCCAGGTTCGTCCAGCCATGTAAAGTTTAAAATAATAAATTACTGTATTGACCATTAACTCTACTGAATTCCCAAAGCGAAACCATGTTTACCAAAAGCAGAAAGTTAAGTAACACGTATTAAATTCATCACCTGACCCATAATGACAATCAAGTTTAACTAAAGATGTGAAAACCACAAAATTAAAATCGCGTACGCTATTCAGATGATGTACTACATGACCTGCACGTTTCAGCGAATATTAAAACCAAGAAAATCAAGAACGTGGTGGGTGAACATGTAGCATTCAAGGAACACAGGTGTTTTCCTTCGTAAAACCTAAAGACAAAGGGTAACTTGAGAGACAGAAGTGATACTGGAGAAGATTATATTAAAATTCATCTGAAAGGAGTGTGAGGGTATGTAGTTGGTTCATCTGGTTCTCGACAGCATAGGTGATGGGCTCTTGTTAAGACGGAACTAGTAGTCCATCGAGTACCGTAAAGGTTGGGTGATTTCGCGACTTCGCGACTTATTTCAATTTTCAATATATATAAAAGTAATGTGATCCCGTTACAGGCCCGGTGTGGCCCAGAGGGTGAGTGGAGTTATAGCTCTACTCTTCTATGACCGCGACACTAGAAGGGGTGAGTGGTCAGCAGCACGCCCCGGCCGCACTTTACCCCCGGGAAAGACCCGGTACCCATTTTACAGGATATATATATATATATATATATATATATATATATATATATTCCGCTTCCATTTGCAAAACGGAAGTTTTGAAATACTGGTACATGGCGTCATATTTCAGATGACCATAAATATAAGAATGTTCCTTGACTATAAGATAATGGCGTAGTCGTAAGAGTTGAAGATGAATTTGCTCTGTTTTTGCCCTTATTCATGAACACCTGTTATATATTTCAAACACAATCATTACTCATTTATTTTGTCGGATGCAGTAACAGGTGCAGATCGACAGTAGTTTCTTTGGCCTCTCTGGCTTGAATTTACTTCCTGAACCACGAAATATTGTACGTTTCTTGCACAAAGCGATCCATCGTGTTGGCTGCATTTATCTCGTAACGGGTAAAATAGCCGCTTTGTTTGCGTGTCTATGTAATGACGTCACGAGATATTTAGATCTCCCATTGTCTCTTAGGTCTCAGTTTATACCTCCCAGATGAAGCAAGATTGTCTCCGATATAAAGACCAGATATAAAAATTTATATAGGTCATAATGTGCAAAGTACGCTATTTCCAACCGATTACACAAAAATAGTATTTTATTGGTAAATTTTAGTAAAAATAAAAAGCAAGGAATTTCAGAAAATATGTCTGATTGGAGTCACGCTCTTTCAAACGAAGAGAGATGGATGGACGGACAGGCAGATGGACAGTTTAGTTGTAGCTGCTTGCAGCTGTTTTGCGAAAGCGTCCAAACTCTACGTATGTCTGAACACAAGACTTCGTCAAGGTCGTAAAAATCAATACAAAGATTGGACCTAAAGGGGTTGGGTCTCTTGAATTAGCAAGTAGGGAGCTTTATGACCCTTCTCTTATTACCTGCTTAAGGATGGACGTAATTACATTGCCCACTTTATTGCGTCAGTCCACTCTATCATAATTTAAACCTTCCAAAGTACGACTAAAACCCGACAAAATAGAAAAAAATTGGAGGTTCAGTAACCGTCATCAGTAAGCTCCCCTGTATAATTTTCAAACTGCGGCGTTATTTAGGTATCGGCACACAGTAAACCACACCCATTCAGAAATATAACACTATAATATCAACCTGAAATTTCTATTAAATTTTATGATACAACGTAGACATTGACGACTTAATACAAACTTTAAACTATATGGTTAACAAAATTTTAACAACCTCGCTATCTTATGGCTCTTAATTACTGCAATTAAGAACTTAGGATTTCCGTATTAAAATTTTGCCTAGAATATTACCGCAGTCTGTGTAGATCATTTCCCTCAATAGAGGATGGTATAAAAATGCAGTAGCACATTTCTTCTTAGGCGCGTTCGAATAATTTCGAAAAATAATTACTAACTTCATTATGTCCATTCGTCCGTCGGTCCTTCATTATGGGACAACTAGGCTCCAGCTGGACAGATTTTTTTGGATTTTTGTTTGAGGTTTTTAATAAATATGAAGAAAAAATAAATTTTGCGACAATCAGAATAAAGAGGACTACGTACATGTATAAATATTCTAGATACTTGCCTTATCATGACTGCCGTCCATAGCAATCAATAATGATAAAAACTGGCACTTCTTCATCGATTTGCATAATGCATAATGAATAAAAATAAACACGTGGAATCATTATATTTAACATTTACTGATTTTGCCTACGAATATGAAATTTGGTATATAGTTAGATCACGAATATAACTACAAATCATGTACACATTTTTCTCAGCAATTGCCAAATATTTCGATGATCAAATACTGGAGGTTATATATGACCGATAATTTTTGACTTAGACAAAATACATGTAGGAACTGAAATTTAACAAGTTCTACATGAAAATATAACAACAGATTATAACAATAGTAATAAAATTCCGTAGTATATGGTGGGTAAAATTATGTGTTCACAGTGGATAAAAAGCATGACCATCTGAGATGCGTTCAGGAAGCAAAGAAATGAGCAAGCGCCAGTGTTTCAGTGTTACGCTATACCCGTACACACACTTCATATATTATTCAATTTTACAAATACATTCTAGATACTTACAAAGGACGAATCCGCATGCAGCTACATCTAAACATTTTTCATGGTAAATAAAACTGAAGCGTTTTTGTTTCGCTTTAAAGAGAAAATTTTAACCTGACCCAACGTAACTGTTTGGAGCTGAACATTACTCAATACGAATAGGATCTGGAAGTTTAAAGCACACACTATCTTAAGAACATCGTACGGTACAAATTTTTACGTTTTGTTGACCGTGCATCCTAATATAATGATAGTCTTTTTTTAACAAATTGATGCACAAATTTTTTATTTTAATACATTTGTTACATTTTTCTACATGTTTCGAGCACTATTGTGCTCATCTTCAGGAGGACAAATGTATTAACACAGCATCTGGTATCGTCACTCTCTTTGGGTGACTGATCAGTACACAGGTTACGAGAGAACGAGAGTACTCTCCTAACCTGTGTAGTGAACACTCACCCAAA
>Ga0123352_10011991_pt1 | contig 13682 bp, 7 predicted proteins | sample TergutLab28metaG_FD_89700 | JGI IMG/M metagenome (GOLD analysis project Ga0123352, IMG submission 89700) | Labiotermes labralis P1 segment gut microbial communities from Petit-Saut dam, French Guiana - Lab288 P1 | ecosystem: Host-associated > Arthropoda: Insects > Digestive system > Gut ...
GGCCCGGGGGGGGGGTGGGGGGGGGGGGGACATGTTAGGCAGTGGCTGAACGAGACATGTCCGAGGAAGTTAGTTGAAAAGGTACGACTGACTAAGTGACCTCCACGTATCTTTTCCCCCTGTGGCGCTTCGAACCGATTCATTGTCATGGTCTCCCCTTACGGGGTTCGCGTTCACACTCACTGGACACATCACGCTTGGTAGGACTCCTCTGGACTAGTGATCAGCCCGACGCAGACTCTTTACCTGACAACACAACACTCAAAAGAGACAGACATCATGCCCCCGGCGAGAGGCCTCCTCGGTTACCGCATCAAATCGGATGGATGTTGCGTGGCGACATCTGAAGGAACACGTTAACGCGTTCCCAGCCAGGACTACCGCAGGTCTAGTGGCACGATTTCAGGCAGCGTTCGAGAGAATGCCTTTCGGCACCCTGCCGCCTGCTTTTAAATGGACGGAGACTCCTTCATACACCTTTCGTAACTGCTGTGTGCTAATGTTTGGATCATTTGATACCTTGCGCCATTTCATGTGTGACGCGTATCTCGAAAACGAAACGTCTAACGTCTAAAATATGTTAGAATTTCTTTTGAACAAGCAATCACACTGTGGAGAGCTCGTGCGAGAATTTTGTTTCAGTCTTTATCACGACGATTGTGCTGACTAGGAAGAAAAAAAAGGGAAATAATAGGTAGCAAATTCAAGTCTACAAGATTTACATGCATTGAGTTGTCAACTAAACTGAATTGCAGAAAAAACAAATATCCGAGAATGACGCAACACTTGTCCCGCAAATAAAACAAGCAGATTCTTATGCAGGGGTATAGGTTTCATTTAGTAATTCTCCTTTCATATCCACGAAATCTTATTGCATTTTGTGCTCAACATTGTATTTCCCTCAGTGCAGAGTAGTGACCAAGTTGCATTACATTTTTTATGATTATGCTTCAGTTATTTGTCCATCATCTGGTGTTACATCAAGAATGTAAGAGCAACACAGCATTTGGGCAACTTGGGTAAGTTTTGTTTTGTGGGTAAAAAAAGTTGGGAAAACGCCAGTTCGGTTGTAACGGTGATTGAAAGTAACTCTTTATAACGGACCCAACTTCTTATGTACCTCTCCTTCTTGTTAGGTGAGGACGGATACAGATCATATATTTGAGACACTAATAATTCTGTGCAATTTTGGGAGAACATTGGACGATAAACAAAGCCCAGGATTCAAGCAGTTTTCTTTCCTGCAGCGGATCTGTACGTTTGTAAGTGAATTACAGTTAATCACCTTCTGCTTTTTTCAGGCAGAGCCCATATCAGTAGCTGGGCTAACAGGATGACGCTATCAATTTTCCTGTGCTCAGAAACCTGCCGAAAAACAACTTTTCTTAGCGATAAGTTATGTTGCCTTCACAACTTTGACCATAGACATCGAATGCCACGCCCAGCACACAGCAATATCAGTTGTACTTATGTATTTTTTAAAAAAAAAAACAACGACAAATGTACTGGTGTGTATGAATGTAATTTTATTACATAATAACCGACACGCTTCGGCCACTTGTGTGGTCATATTTTTCTCAAAACCCTGAAGATGACCTCATGAGTAACCGAAACGTGTCGGAGGTTACCGTGTAATAAAATGACATCCATACACTCCAGTGTGTTGGTCTCTTTATATGTATATCTGATTAACGTACTGAACATGAAACATACAAAACTGACCAGTTGTATTTATTTCCGTACATATCTGCAGACTTGGGATAGAAGAAAATACATCCTGTTACAGTTCTTACGGCTGACATGTTCTGTGTAGGTACTGCTTATATCCGTCGTTAAATTAGTGACGGGTTTAACGAAATTTTGTGGCACTTGTTGCTCTTTTGAGAGTCGCGTTCCTTTCCTGTTATTTGGTGTTAGGCTGGGATTCAGTCGAATACGCCAAAAGATTATAAAGCGTTGTTGTTTTCGAAATATTTCATATCGATTAGAAATGTGACAAAATATCATCTTCTTATGTCTGAGTAACTGAAATTTGCCTCTGCTTATAAAATTAAAAAACTGATCAGCTGGTTTCCATTCACACGTGTAAGAATAATGTCTTCTGCTATGTTACACCGTACATTTTGATACGTAGCTGCCAGTGTTTCGGAGTGACTACCATCTCCACCGTCAGGACAAGAGATATGGACAATCGTTTCCTTTAAGAAATGGTCACCTTTTTACCAAGCTGTATGGTGTCGTATACCGATGGACATAAATCTCGTCTATTAAACAGAGCACAAAATCTAAGTAGTGTGTGACTTGACGGCTGTGAACTAATGGGCCTAATAATCACATAACTGAAGTTAGGTATCGGTTAGAACTGTTCTGCAATTCACTGGTAATTTTTAAGTATCAGTAAGAAAAATAAAATAAACATAAACACCTCGATAAAGGAATTGCATTGGGAACGTGTCTTGCGTACAGTCACCCTTGTCCCTTGTATTGCTATAGCAATAAAAGTGGTCTTTGTCTGCCGCGTGATTAAATACAGCAATCTGTGAACATGTTTCAGGGACTCACTGCTTTTCCGCCCTTGGTTAAAGAAGAGTGGAAACACCTTCTGAGCTTAGGCTGTTATATACAGCGAAATGTCGTCAGGAAGAACCGAAGCAATCAATGTAAAGGCGAAGTAGATGGAGAGTTTTGTCTGTGAACACCATTAAGGCGAATGAGATGCTAAGAACTATAGTTCCGCTCATTAACCTCGACACTAGCTATTCTGGTTCATCAGCTTAATGTCCCGGCCGCTTTACCCCCGGGGAAAACCCACAAGTACGTGGCCTAATCGAACAACGTTCGTGTGACTGGCCTGGATGGACTGCGATCAACACGACAGACGACGACGAAAACAATAGGCATCAGTCAAAAATGCCTAAGACCGTGTAGAGATTCGAAACGAGTACCGGCGAAGAGACGTCTGAAGCATTATCGGTACCTGAACCTGATCTGTTCCCCGACTCCATCAGATAAATGCCGGATTGCCGCCAAGACATGACCTGAAGGCATTATTTTCATCATCATCATTATCTGAGGTGTCTGTTAATTTGTACCTGTACGTAGTATAAAACCCACTGAAGTATGAATCTGTAACATTTGCCAGCTCAAAACTCAAGCTCAAGTTTCCACAGATGACCCTTCAAATAAGACGCTCTTGCAATTATGTCGATCTGCACACCTTGACCTTCAAAATTTTGTTTTGATAAGTCAAATTGGTAGAATAAACGTAACTGCTATTTAGAGATAACTATTTTACGAAGGGTTGATAACGCACACAAGCGGAGGTACTGTCACACTGCCTTTCATCTCCGTAATCATCTGCTCATATCTGTAACTACTACCTCTCATGCAGACAGACATACATAACGATATGACAGGAAGCGTTGTGCTTATGTATATAGTTCTGTGGTTCGTTCGTAGACCTTAAGCATTTTATACGAGCAGCAAAGCCGATTTAGCGGCAGCACTTCTAACCTGTGTTCGGCAGGAGAGTGTTTCGAATCTCATCTTGGACACAGACTACCATGACAGACGTTTTGTGGTTTTCCTCATTCCCCCCAGGCAGATTCTGAAATATTACATTTAATTAGTCACAACACTCCCACATACTTTCGAAATTACTAATTTATTATTCCCTCTTTCGAAGCTAATAACTGAAGTTTTTCGTTTCGTTTGATTTTGTTTCTTGGTTTATTGCTTCCTGTTGTGGGCGGAGAATACCTGACTGCAGCGGAAGGATAAGACGCATAATAATAGCGCTGAAAACATTTGAAATTGAATTACTTTAGAATAACTGCAAGACGTGCATTGACAGCCTAATAATGAAAGTTTACGTGTTATTTTAGAGACACGTAAGGCTGTTCGTTAGATTTCGTTGTTCATTCAGTAATTACGACGAACAATACCTGCATAACAATTGAAGAATTGGTAAGATTCGAAAATAAATGAGTCAAGTTAAAGCAGAATAACAACAAACACACAATAGGCAGGGAATAATGGCCGTGGGTTTCTTTTACTCTGAACATTGTACTCACATCCCTTTGAGCAGGTCGTGTTGCGATGGGTATGTACTGAACCGCGTCACAGAGTCCAGTATAACTGAGAGGAAATAGAGGGGGCTTGTGAGCCACTTGTGCTCTAGTCATTTATATCAGATTGTGTGCTATTCGTGCAGTAGGCCACAGTGCCAGACAGCTTATGAGCAACTTATGTAGTAGCCAGGAATATCTGCATCTTGTGAGCTACTTGTGCAATAGTCAGCAATGTCAGACAATTTGTGAGACACACTTGCAATAGGCAGCAATGTCCGACAACTTTTGTGCCACTTTTGCAGTATCCAGCAGTGTCAGACAACTTGTGAGACATATTTGCAACAGTCAGCAATGTCTAACAACTTTAGAGTCACTTTTGCAGTAGCCAGCAGTGTCAGACAACTTTGAGACACATGTGCAATAGCAGTACTAAACAACATATGATTCACTTGTCAGCAATGTCAGACGACTGTCCCATCAACGTAATAGGTATTTTATCACAAAATACGGGCCTCGAAAACAAGTCAGTAGTGATCACTGTCTTCTGGGAAGTGATGCCCTGTACTATGGCAGAAATTTACCAATGATTCCGAGGGTTATGTTATCTCTGTCTTTACAAAAAATGACAAATCACGCGAGGAGAAGAATGAACGACGAAAATATCCCAGAAGTAGCCTGTAGGTGGAGTGAAAAGGAGGATAGTAGCATAGAAGATATATGGAGTCCTGCTAAGGGCTTTTGTGCAAGTGTGGAACAAGTGGGAGACAAAGCTATGACTTTTGTTTTCGATGGTTATTTCAGATGATATAATGGATAAACTACTGGCCGGATAATTTACGAATCAGAATTCGATTCCCAGCAGAAGCAAAGGTTTCTTTCTTGTCTTTCCAAAAATATTGAAGTCTGTCCTGGGACCCAACCAGCTTCCTTATTAACCGATGCTTTTTGTTCTTGTTAAGCTTGTTCTGATGCCCACTTAGGTCAAGGTTAAGAATGCATGGGACTATACCTCCACCCCTAATAGGAGTGGTGTTTAATACCAGAAACTACCAGCTGTTTCAAGGCCTTATTTTACTTTACAATGCTGTAATATGTATTCTGTATTTTATCAGCTCCATGAAGCAAATATGCCACATACATATACAGTACATAGCATGTGAACTGTGCTGTGAGGGGACATTGTCTTTCGAATTATCTGGACATAGACTATGAATTTTCTTTGGTGGCTGCTGAATTTTGTCCAGCATCATTCTCATGCAAGCATTGTCACTACACTCCTATCCCCCTCCCCCCAGGGTCTGCACACGGTGTCAACACGCTTCTAGTCTTTAACTTTTTCACCAACAACTGTATCATCAACTGAATGGCGACGAGTTTCTCCGAACGCTTTAAAAATAAGTTGGTTCCAGACTGCTGCTTGTTTTTTCGTGTAACGGAAGAGATGTTCCACGGAAGAACACTTCAGAAACATTTATTTCAACTTTGTTTCCGGTTAATCCAAACAGAATTTACAAGGAAATTAACTAATCCGTGTGACAGGATCTGTTGTTCTGTGCACGTTAATTCGGAGACACTTCTTCTATTCAGAATACAGGACAGCAGGTTTCTCTAAAACGTCGGTACGTATCTGCCGCCCTACACCGAATGACGTCGCAGACTACAGTAGTCTTCATAGGCGCCGCCATGAACTACCGCATAACGCACAGTTACTCTTAGTAAAGAATTACAGCATTAACAGTGAAAATGGGGCTGCTGGCCACGGGGTGCAGTAGCATAACCGTGATTTTTAACGAAAAAGTCACACTTTTCCACACACACACACACACACACACACACACAAAATTAATACGTACAAATACACATCAAAGCCGGAGTTCACATTCCGGCATAACAAATCACTGTCACTTTTAAGAATGTAGGCTGGAATGATTCTTCGGGATAATTGAAGGATCCTGTAAGTTGCATGGCTGCGAAGTGGCAGCAATTGCGAAAGACAGATTTCCGTAGTTGATATGTAGTGACAACCTTATTTAACGTATAAAAATTGAGCAATGGAGAGGTATTGGTGGAGACTGAAGCTGGAGATGGATACGTTGCAAATTCCATGCAATCGTGATTTGAAGTCTAGTCTGGGGTCAATGGACGGAGTGTTCTGTGACAATTGTAGCAAGAGATGTTAGCTATCTATTTCAAATGTTTTGTGTACAGTTAGTGGATTAAGCCCAGTTAAGTGTCGGGGAAATTGTTCTAGAATTTAATGCCGCCCCTTTCTTTGATTTTTCAAATTATTTACAATTATATGCCCTTGAGTATCACGAAACGTGCAAAGTGCGTGGTTGTAATGTCCAAATAATATGTAGAAGTGAAATGTGTGCATCTATCATTCCCCATTTTGTGTCCAAGAGGCAGATAACTGATTCACGAACAGTTACATTTAGCCAGTTTTCTACTGAAAGATATGTCCCTGTTGTTTAATGTATGTTGGTGTTATGTGTCTCTGTTGTTGAATATGTATTGGTGTTATGTGTCTCTGTTGTTTAATGTATATTGGTGTTATTTGTCTCTGTTGTGGAATATATATTGGTATTATGTGTCTCTGTTGTTTAATGTATGTTAGTGTTATGTGTTTTTGTTGTTTAATGTATATTGGTTTTATGTGTTTCTGTCGTTTTATGTATATTGGTATTATGTGTTTGGCGACATTTCTTTTCTACAGTTTCGTGTCATAATATCAACGAAGGTTTTTTCTAGTATATAATAACTCGCGACTGCATAAACTGACGCATGCCGATTCAGTTTTGAAATACTCTACTGCACTAAATTGTCCTCCGTTTCCTTTCTCGTGATTGTCTGTACCGTACAGTTCCATTCCAGTTCCTTTAGGTGAAGTCCAATTTTGGGGAAATGTAGCAGAAACGCGTCTGTTCCAACTTCTTCTTTTCCGACTCCCTCAGCCCACATCTGAGAATTTTTTTTATTTTACGCGAGATAAACGTCGAGTTTGGCTGATGTAGACACTTTACTCTGTTTGACAAGGTAAACGAGTTTCATATGGTTCAAGCCATAGTTTCTCCCACCAACCCTCAACCCATTCTTTGTAACGGTCACCCAAGAACGCTGATCCCGAAACTAAAATATGACATCAGCAAGGTGTATGGATTCTTAAATCTGTCTCTCTAGAGTCATCTCCTTGACTTAGAGGAACACCGCAGTCACCAGACTTTGCTATGCTCTCCTGTCGATCGATTTTAAGCCCGGTTTCTGTGGGTATAACAGCATTAAAATATTGGCTCATTCAGAAGTCTTAAAAAGAGAATATCAGAGTAAATTGGGGAGTTTAGATTACAGGGCAACTACAGACGAGAAACCTTGTGTTGGAAGTTTTATGATTATAAATAGATAAGGAGGGATTTTGTTTGATTACTTAGACGAGGGGTCACCAGATCCTTGCCCGAGGGCACATGTGCACCTGTCATCCCGTTACTATGCGCCCACGGCGCTCAATTAAAGAAGCTTTACATATGTTTTGTAATGAGAATTTTAAAGGCATTATATTCACAGCTATTTAAATAAACGTCAGAGCTTCGAGTCCTTTCTTGAAATATTCACCACTTAGTATTAAACTAGTAGTTGCTTGTAGTCGTTTATGAAGTAAAAAGTTTATTTTATATTGAGATTTTATTCTTTAGCGGACCAGGTAGCTCAGTCGGTATAGTTACTGACTATGGGCTGGACGGTCCGGGATCGAATTCCGGTGGGGACGAGATTTTCCGTCCGTCCAGACCGGCCCTGGGGCCCACCAAGCTTCCTGTAAAATGAGTACCGGGTCGTTGCCAGGGGTAAAGTGCGGCCGGGGCGTGCTGCTGACCACTCACCCGTTCTAGTGCCGCGGTCATGGAAGAGTACAGCTATACCTCTACCCACCCTCTGGGCCACACCGGGCCTGTAACGGGATCACTTTACCTTTTACCTTTTATTTTATTATTTACTGTTCGAGAAATACAGATTACTTTAGGCTTGCACCTGCCTCGTACATGGGCCAGAAATAAGTTCTGAAACTTCATATGGATAATTAATACCGTAAAGTTTGTTGACTCCTGATTTAGACGCTTTAGTGCATATGGTAAACATTATATAGTGACTAGTTGTTTGTGAGATTTTAGGTTATCAAGGCGATGACTTGAGATTTCTGTCTTATTCTGTGTGTAGAAGGTATAGTTGGTTTGAAATTCCAGCTCTTCTAACCTAGAGATTAAGGCAGCCGGCTCTTCCGAAACGTTTGTACTTATCTGCCATACTACACGGCGTCACGTCTCAGACTCTTATTGGGCACAGATATCTGAAACTTCATTTCTTTCTTAGTTTGACCCCTTTCTACCTACTCGTTGTAGGTGTAGAGGTTATTGTTGCACCTGGTCACGCTCAATGACACATACACACACACACACACACGGTAGGATTCCCTGGAGGAGGGATCAGCCCGTCTCAGAGACCTCTACCTAACAAAACACTGCACTCACATCGGATAAACATCCATACCCCCAGCGGAATTCGAACCCGCAATCTCAGCAGGCGAGCGGCCGCAGACCCACACCTTAGAACACGCGGCCACTGGGATCGGCACGTTTATGAACCTCGGATTGTAAAATCTCTTATTTGCTACGGTAAAGGAATATCATGCGTTGCAGATGCGGTGGTTGTAATTATACTGGAGAACGTGTAATTCATTCACAAAAACAGCGTATAAATGGTGCAACATGTAAGTGGGGGGATGAAATTAACAATTTAAATCCCAACGGTAATATATACCACCTGCCGTTTGATCGAGGTACTGCATTTCGGCACACGGTGTAATTTATCTCTTCCGTTTGATTTTGAGAGTAAATACATATTACTCTATGCACAGCATTAGCCTGTGGGCATTTATAACTTACATGGGTTGTGTTCTCTGTGAGGTATGAATTAGGATTAGCATGTAAGTGAAAACGACAAGATGGTGAGAGTAATATTTGAAATTAAGATCGTGAAATGCTAATTTATCGGTAAGTGTTAGAAATGCATATTTCGTAAAGATAATTTTGTGGTATTTAGAGCAGCGGTATTAATTTTGGCGTATTTAAATCGGGAAGGCAGCACGGCAAACATGCAAGACTTGGAACCATGGACCCATCTCAACATGTGCTTCAAGATAGAAGACAACCGATAAAGTACTCGTCGAGATAATCGTCGCGGGACGTTCCCAGACGATCTTATTCTAAAACCAGATTACTTTTTCCAAACTGTGTATTTTAGCATTAGTCGCAAATCAGAATTCTGTGGTCCTTAATTTGAAACTTCTGCTTGTCACCCTTCTGGTGTCTTCATTTCCATACTGCTCCTTCCAAACGGACAAATGGGCGAAGCGTGGAGAACTTGTAAAAAAAATTATGCTTTTTATCCCCAACCCTTCCATAAATTTTCCATTTGTCTACTCTTCTATTAATTCATACGTCTCTCTCTCTCCCCCTCCCCCCCTCTCTCTCTCTCTCTCAGTTTTATGTGTTATAAAATGATTAGCCTTTCAAAGCTTAGTGTTTTCTGTATGCACTACCAGGTTTAACATTAAGAAATTCTGATAAGAGAAATAAAATGCCATCAATACAAATATTATACATTTATATCTTTAATGTGCCAATACATTTCTACCTTACAAGTGGTATAAAATACATAAAAGTAAACGAACATAATTGTAATTATGTTTAGAATTGGAATTTTATTATTACAGATATGTTAGAGTACATGTTACTGTCTCAATAAAATTGTATAAAATAAAACTGAATTAAATTAAAATTATAAAAAAACTTAAATTATAGTTTTAAAACGTTTGTGGATGATATTGTCGTACCTTGTCACACTAGCACGTCCGTACTGGCAGTTCGTGTCTTGCTAACGGTTGTACAGGCAACACATTAAATACCAGTCCCATCCAGACACAAGTATCTACAGCCAACCTTCCAAAACGAAGCAAAACAAACTCGCGCAACTAACCCAAAATAAAACAAAAACCTGCAAGACATCAGTTCATAAAGACTCTACTGTCGGTCATGTACTACATCAAGCTACATCACTACAATCCACAAACATTTTGATACAATCAAGTAACTTTTTTAACTTTTATTTTATTTTATTTTATACGATCTGACTGGCAGAGCAACGTGTATTTAAAAAAAATCGTAAAATTGATATGTGAATTGTAAACATAATTACAATTGTATATATTTCCCTTTGTTTATTTTATATCGCTGACCAGAAGATGGCCATTTGAGGCTGAAACACGCTGCAGCATTAAAAGATATAAACATACACCAGTTGTGTTTACAGCAGTTTATTGTTTTTATTATGAATCTAACACAACGGAATGACAAAACTTAAAAATTAAAAAGTTCAACGTTTTTTTCCATGGCATGTATTTATGTGCTGTATAGATCTCAGAACAAACAGTGATTATTTCCGTATATGGCATTAACTGGCTGGTTTTATGTCTGAGACGGTTTGTGTTTACTGCGCGGTACGAACCTGATCTTTAAATATGACTCAGCTTAATCACGGACCTCAGAGGGTCACAGTATCAAATACCGTTGAGGGAGTTGATGTTTTTATCTCCGTAAAGAGAAAGAATACCTGCTCTTAAATATATTGCTACTGTATGGAGACTGGAGTTTTTATAAAGTTCGTGAAAACTCTTGTCTTCTGGGTTTTGATAACGTGTTCTTTGGTAAGGTATAAACCTATCTTTCGGTTGAATATACTGCCTCCATAGTTCAATTTGAAGATGGAAGCAGAATGTTTTTAGGAACTTTCGAAACGACCTGCAAGAATACACAATCTACTTGTGTTTTTTATTTTACGAGGCATCCAGGAGCTGATATTGTGGCTTGAATACATTTCTCGTTAAAATGTTTTTGTCTTCATTACATGGATCAAATTTTGGTATTATTCCCAGAATTTTCGTAGAGAGACTGAAGGAACTAAAATAATTTTTAAAAAAATATAATCTCTGTCCCAAAAAAATATTTAAGCCGGGCGCCTGTAAAATACAAGCCTGCAGCCTTACTGTTGCACCTTTACACTGACGCTTGTTGTAGCTAAGAGTACGACGTGATGCTAGCTGTATCCTATGGTACATAACCAAAGCTGCCACTTCATATACCTACGGACGGCGCACAATTAATTGCCGTGTTTCTTTGCGCAGATACTCTTCGCTTTATTCCATTGGAGCATGAACCACGGATCTATTTGGCAGCTCCATCTGGCGTTCCAGTGGCCAGAGTGACAGCTGTGGAAGGTCGTCATGCAGAACATGCGATCAGATACTCTCTGGATCCAGCAAAATATGACAGTCAGTTCTTTCAGATTCATGCAGAATCCGGCAACATTACCACAAAGAGGTAAGTTTCGTGTTTGTTAAATATTCAGTTGATTGTGTTGTTGTTAGCCTCTGTGCAGAATATTTGAATTTTACGTTGATAATACCACGGCCATTGAAACATTCGTCAGCGCAACATTTTTCGATGTTTCGCTTCTACGGTTATTTGATGGGATCATGTGACCGGGTGAGACTGTTTACCAGAGAACACGATAAGAGTGATCAAAACAAGAAATCTGGGATAGGCAGAAATGTGACATGCATGACAGAGGCGAGAAAGGTAGAGGTAAAGGTTTACGTAGGTAAAGGTCACCCTAGAAAGGCCACGAAGACCCATAGGGGGGAAATATAGCTATACTCTTTCTTTAACCTCGGATCTAGATGGGGTGGGTGGTTAACGCCACTTTACCCGCGGGATTGACCCGGTACCTACTGTGTAGGAGGTTGGGGGGTCCCAGTGCAGGTCTGGAGGGTGCGGAAAATCTCGCCTCCACCGAGATTTAATCCCCGGACCGTTCAGTCCGTAGCGAGTCGCTATGACCACTGAGCTATCCCGGCCCACGAGGGGCGAGAAATGCGTTCAAAATAGGCCTGAAGACCTCAGTAGAAAATGCCACTGGGAACTCTTACGGGTAGATGCAAAAATAATATTAAATTGCGTCATATTGGAGGTCTTACAACCATAAATAATAATAATAGTTTGGTCTTGTGGTCGTGCAGTTCTTCTGCCCTGAAAGTGGAGTCACGAAGTTCTTCGAAGCAAGGCCTTTTATCCAACAAGACCTTACGCTTCCTATTGTTAAATTGAGTTGTAAATATGTCCCTTACGACGATGTATTCTTCCGATACAGTAAATGGACGAGTAGTAGGCTGTTGTTATCATGGCGATGAATAATTTGGTTCCGTACAAAGAGGAAGTTACCGCACTGGATGAGAAACTGTCAGCTTCTCAAGATGAACTCTGTTGAGAGCTAGTTACACGATATGATAAGATGATATGTATGGAGAAGGAGAAAGCGTTGGAAAGCAAGCGATTATGTCTTTTTAAATATATACTTCGTTTTTTCAATGGCGCAACAGCCCAAACTGGGGCCGAAGCCGCCTAATTGTTGAGGTTTATAGATCACAACATTTAGACACACACCCGGTGGGACTCCTCTCAACAAGTGATCGGCTTGTCGTAGAGGCCTCTACCTACACAATAAACAAAAAACACAACGAACATCCACATCTTCAGCGGGATTCAAAGCCGAGATAACAGCAATCGAGAGGCTTCAAACCTACGCTGATCCCGGTGGCCGTGCGCCACCGGAATCGGCCTTTGCGTATATTATCCCATTTTTGTTCCGTAAGTACGGTGTACTGGGAAAAACTTGAAAAAATTATGGTAACGGGTGCCTCAGGTGGTGTTTGAGCCGCGTATTTTTGTTATGCAGTTCTGGACGTACGCAGTGCCGAAAGGCATGTTTACCGCAGCAAAGTATGAAGCAACACGTTCAATATTACATCAGCAGCGTCGTAATGAATGGAGTGGGGTGCGGAACATGAATTAGTGTAGCATATTTTACCGCCTGCAGTACAAAGACCGATTTTCACGATGTTAGAAATCTATACTCCAGCCACAAAACAGGTGCGTCTTCCGTCTTATTATGTACGCCATGCCAGCAACATTACAAAGATGTGAAACAAAAGACATTGCAACGTCGGAACTCGAGTCAGCTGAATAGTAACTGGAACAATGAGGTACGTACACAGATTAGATAGCGCAGTGAAACACAAGACGCAAGGAACATAACTGTTTTCCAGCTGCACACAGAAGAGTTCTCGTCAGCGAATGTTCGATGTGACACCTACCACTTACGTTTCTCACTGAGATCCTATGTTTAAAACCTCAGAGCGTTTACCGTCCATCCTTAATTTAATTTGTTGTCATCTTATGTGTATTTGTTGTACTATTTGTGCATTGCTGTTTTTTACTTTAGATGTCGGACTGCTGGCTAGAAGTCAGTGTTCGGAAGGTCCTGCGACCGGCCACCTCGACGCAGGTTTTTCTTGGTGTCCCTGTGTCTATAACCAAATGCTGCGATGGTTCCCAAGATTCCAAGTTGCCACTACATGCTTCTCATGTAGCCCTCCCGACTTAAATTTATTAGTAACCAATTTCATATTTTGTATACATGTAAAATAATCACTGCCACCGGGTGACA
>Ga0123352_10011993_pt1 | contig 13682 bp, 4 predicted proteins | sample TergutLab28metaG_FD_89700 | JGI IMG/M metagenome (GOLD analysis project Ga0123352, IMG submission 89700) | Labiotermes labralis P1 segment gut microbial communities from Petit-Saut dam, French Guiana - Lab288 P1 | ecosystem: Host-associated > Arthropoda: Insects > Digestive system > Gut ...
TTAGGTTCGTGTATCGGTGGTTAAGCGCTAGATTAGCACAAATAGTCTTTTTATGGAGCATCCCCGTTGGTGTAACTTAGATTCTGCATGCAGTCATGTTCTTGTACAGTGGCCTGATGATGCCCTATGTTGAGGTGGAAACTAGCTGACAGATGAGAAACATTGGCACAAGAGTGAGTTGTGTGTGACTGAAAACATTGATATATGGTTGAGTGTTACACCAACGTGGACGCTCCTTGTAAAGATTATGAAGTGATCACGTGTTATTGCATTAACCAAATGATGTTGCTATAATTAGAGCTACAGAACTGAATTACACTCACCACTGTGCTTGTCAGAAGTTCCCTTTTAAAATGCGGCATTTGTCGACACTCGAGCAGCTCCAGATGTGCTTGGCATCTCGAGTAGGAATACGGGTAGCTAAATGCGAACTGGTAGACGTCTTCTTCGCGGTCGAAGCCAAACGCGAACGACAGCACATAATGATTCTGATGCTCTGGTGAACGATAGTAGTACACGTACTTGTTGGGTATTCTTTGCCTGCAAACGAGAGAGATTTAAATTGCATCTCTTTGACGGGGTAGTAATTTCTTTTTTAAATAAAATCTTTACATAGAATCGACTAGAAGGTTTACATGTTATTTTAAAGCGGTGTGAGCACAGATGATTCAACAGAAGAATATTATGTCTGAAAATACCCACTGGCTATTCAATAATAAGATAGAAAATATGCCACAGAAGGCGCAAAAAACTGCATAATGGGGAACTGCATTCTGTGAGGTCTTCGTTAAATGACATCCAGTTGTTCAAATTAAAGAAAACTTAATTAGTGTGTCACATGGCACGCATAGGGAAAAGGAAAATGAATAGAGGTCTTTTGTGAGAAAACTTCAAGGAAAGAGGCTGCTTGGAATATCAAGACAAAGTTGGAAGAATGACAGTATACTACATCTCAAATGAATAGGATGGTTTGGCTTTAAATTGATTCATCTGGCTTAGGACAGTCACAACTAACTGGCTGTTGCCAAGTTGGTAATGAAATTTCGTATTCCACAAAATGGGCGCCTCTTTGAGAAACTAACAGCTTCTTAGGACAGACTGTGCTTTATGGAGTTAGCTAATTAGTTAATAACAACAGGAACATTACCGTCAACACAACCAGCGTTACGTCTTAATTTGACATGTCTCAACCTCAGACTGTCATAATCAGGCCTGTAGTATACATAAAACACAAACACACAAACACACACACAAGGAAACACGTACAATTGTGTGCAGCTTTGAAACAAGGACACAACTTTAAAATTTGCTAAAATAAATGTTGCACTGTCAACTCAATTTACACAGGCAAAGTCCGAAGGTTTAAAACGTTAAAATGGTTAAATGGCTGTTCAATATTCTTGAATTGTGCCACAGTAACTTTACGTGGCGTTTGAATACGAAATATGGGGTTCGAGGAATTTTGTTTGCAGGTCTTTTTTGTGCTGTTGGCTGGTTATCCGAATTCGTTTAACTTCCTGTGGAAATCACCATAATATTTACCTGAGGGTCTTTTTTCAAGTATGAACGCCACTGTTAATCATTCAAACAATGTTGTACTGAACTTTTGTGGAGATGTTGTTTTAGGTATTGGTGTCTTGCTGTTTCTTGTGTTTGTGCTTGTTGCCTGTCCAACTACTCGGAAAATATTAAATGACGTGCTATATATAAAGTTTTGATGCAATCTATCGACTGTCATGCTGTAATAATACAACAAAAATTCTGTTTAATGTACCCGTATTCTTACTTTAATTTGGGTGCATTTTTATTAGTTATTTATTTAACTAGTTACTTTGGTAGGTTGGTAGGTAGGTATCTCTCTATTGTCTGAGATTAATATTAATTTTCTGGGGATATAAGGTCAGGTTGGTCGGAACGTGACTCACGGTGAGTACACTCCAGTACAACTCACGGTCAGTTCAGAGGTAAAATATTTTTTGTCTACATTTGAATGCATCTTTACATGTTAGTGGTCACATTCATATCAGGGCCCCTCAAGTGGGCGCTGACACCCTTCAAAAGAATACTGGACACAAAAGTAAGGCGTTACTGCCAAATATTTATTGTTTAATATTTTGAACATACTTCAAGTGAAAGGAATTGCGCTCGACTGGGGCAACAGCTGTCAAAGTAAGTAATCTACTTCGGTGTTTCACCAAATCCTTTGCTCGCGGGCCCCTTTTGGTATCGAATATTAACCACAAACATTCTTATCTTTGCTCACGTAAATATAGAGTGTCCAGACGATAGGTATCGAATATTAAAAATTTATATCTCAAAAAGATTCTAAACATAGGAGCAGCACATACCAAAATTTATTGCATGTTTTGACCCTAATTAAAATGGTATTCACTCTTTTCGTGGGCGCAGGGACTTTCCTAATTATATACTCTAACAGTCATTCGAGCTAAAAATATTGCCAATTAAAGAAGTTTCTGGATTATTTTCAACAAAATTATACTCTAACAGTCATTCGAGCTAAAAATATTGCCAATTAAAGAAGTTTCTGGATTATTATCAACAAAAAATTTTTTCTTCAATTAAATAATAAGTAAACGTCAAAGTAGCCATCACAGAAATGTATCTACGGATCCCCTTGGAACTGGTACCGGGTCCTTTGGGATCTGCGGAGCACACTTTGGGAACAACAGCTCTACAACCGATCCTGACCGTGTGTGAACTTGAGATTCTCGTGGGCGTACTCATAGTGTGGGTAGTCACAACAGGGTACAAATGTTACACATGTCTTAGAAATGTGAAGACGAGTATATACCAGATGACATTCTTCCGGATTTTTATCCAGTGTAGGATTGTAGGTTGCCACTGACAATTCGAAGATACGCGTTGCCTTCTTCCTTGGAGTAAAGGTAAATGTACAGAGGTACAGCGGTCCCTGTTTCGGCAAAGAAGGCATATGGAAGAGACAGAAGTGGCATGTTAAGTTCACCATCAGGCCGATTTACTTCGCGCTAGCGAACCCCAGTGATTGTCCAACAGGAGGACGATTTGGCTGCAGCACGTTTCGGAGAAATGAAACACTTCTTGCCGATTACGGAAAGCAAGTCCCGGATTGTCTAGCCAATATCTTAGTCACTATACCGACTAGATTATACTGGTTCCCTCTTTCTGCAGGGTGACAGAACTATTTAGAATTATTTAGATTTAGACGCTTATGTTTATCATTTCTTAACTTTTTCTACACGCCAATATTAATTTCTGAGTTCACACAAGCACGCATATTTCCTTTCGTGCATGCGTGGTTATGTTCCGATAATTCGGTATGTGCTATTAGCAGGACCGCAGACAAGGACTTTGGGCCCCGGAAACCCCCCACCCCTCCACCCTAAGGGCGGACCGGCTGAAAATCTTTAAACTAAATGAGAAAGACTTGCAGACTTGAGCTTGGTCTGAGAGGGTTTATTCGTACCTTCGACAAATAATTATACAACCGAGGAAAAACTTATGCAAAATGTTTGGAAACCGGGCCCTGTTTGGGACGGCCGTACCCCAATCATTTGTACCGGTTCCCCCACCCCTCCTTAACAATGACCAGTACATAATTCAGCAATACAAATATGTGATTTGCAGTTAAAATTGAATATACAATGTTATATATATATACGGTATGTTTTAGCTCCTCACCCTCATTGTTTATACAAATTAGCAGGGAACTTCCTAGAAAATAGGTAGCATTGTCCGTATTGAAACAGCTTGATTAATTATAGATTTCAAAATTGATTTTGAATTCGGGAACGTATTTTGTACTGTACGTTGTATAATATGAAGACACTTTGTGGTTTCAATTTGTTTACCATACATTAGTTTTATATTGTTAGAGCAAAGAAATAAAAAAAGACAAAATTGCATGTGACAACGATAACTCTATCCAACAGAATTATCTCGTGCAACCGACAAACAATGTTCATTAAAACCTAAGATTCGAAGAAGATTCATGTCGTTAATCCTCATAGTTGCACCGTGCATGTTGATAGTATTAAGTACTTTATTTGTCCAACTAATGCACACAAATTATTATAAAATTGCTAAACAGTTAAAATCCAACATGTTTCGGTTTACATAAACCATCACCAGGGAGCTCTCAGCTTGTGCTTCGCTAAAACTACAATGTTGACTGCGGTTACGTATCGTTATTTGAAGTTATCGGTATTTTAGCTGCATATGCAGCCACAATACCGATAATTTCATATAACTGCATATACAGCCACAATACCGATAATTTCATATAACTGCATATACAGCCACAATACCGATAATTTCATATAACTGCATATGCAGCCACAATACCGATAATTTCATATAACTGCATATACAGCCACAATACCGATAATTTCATATAACTGTATATGCAGCCACAATACTGATAATTTCATATAACTGCATATGCAGCCATAATACCGATAATTTCATATAACTGCATATGCAGCCACAATACCGATAACTTCAAATAACGCTATGTAACCGAAGTCAACAATGTAACTTTAGCGAAGCACAGGCTGAGAGCTCCCTCCTGATGTTTTATGTACACCGAAACATATTGGAGCAACTATTATAAATTTAAATGATTTTAACTGTTTAGCAATTTTATAATAATGTGTGTGCATTAGTTGGATAAATAAAGGAATTAAGATTCCTGTCGATTTATTCCTACACACTGTTGATGTGGAATGTTTATTTAAACGGATAAAATTACGTTTCCTCTCACCTTAAAACTTTTTCTCCATAACTAACTTTAAATAAACAACAAGAATAATAGCAGTAAAGTAGTTTACATTTGCTCATAATTATGTATTCATTCAATGTCACACACTACACAACTCACTGATTATACGTTACACGTGTCGTGAAAATGGACCTTGGTTAAGGAATTTGAAGTCAGTGAAGCTGCGCCACTTTCCGTCAAATTATTAGAGAAGTTTATGGAAATTTCCATGCTTCTTTGCGGAACAGAGTAGGTAATTTTCATTCATATTCCTAAAAAATTTTGGCAGTATTCCTAAGTGTTCCGAGTCATAAGCAATCTAGCACGTAGAACAAACTTTTCTAGAAAATTTGCTCGTTCTTGCAGAGTTGGAAGCTAGCCCAAAATATTTATTACAAAACAGAAAAAAATAACGAAAAAAAAATCGGTTTATTCTTCATTCGAAATGAAGAGACCTTTGAGAAGTGAAAAGTAAGGGATATAGAGATTTGTTTCGAAGGTGGAAAACGAATTGCAATATAACCTTCGGTTACTAGAATTACGGACATGTCTGCCAAATATAATAAATACGCATTAGAAGTCGTCGTGTCATGTTCTTTAGCAGCAACTCGTAACCCACCAGAAACTGTGTGAAGTGAATAATCAATCTGTACTAAAAAAGTATCTACGTAGAAATTTTAAGCCTACATAAACAGTAAAATCAATAATCATTCACCCAAGCATGTACGTGAAGTTACAAATATTTATGCAGACCTCTATATAAACAACTTGAACTTCAATGATTGTGGCTAAGGAGCAAAAACACAAGAATTTTAATTTTTAATTATTAATGTTGTTAATTTTAATGTGTAGTCTTTTAACATATTTTTAAATCGAAGCTACTAGTTCGACTTTGTAAATACGATTGCTTGCATTACTTCTGGTTAACCCTTTAAAGTCTAGTATTTCTTATGTGTACTACTAATTTTAACATTCAGAAATTTATCGATCTGCCGACAGGAAAAAATTATTTGTTTTTTATGGATCTCAAAATACACAATTTTTCTTTCCATATACAGCGTCAAATGATTGGTGTTTTGCCATTTAGATGATGTGAGCTTGTTCCAAGGGGAAAATGAATCATGAAATATGAAAGGCCAATTTTAATCGTTAGCCTCTAAATTACTGATAAAAAAATGATAGTGTACAGTTCGAAAAAATAAATATTAGGTGATATAAGAAACATTATATAATGTGAAAGCACTAAGCCTATATAAGATAAGATTCGGTACTTATCACGCATAAAATAAATAATGAGGGGGTCAAACATACGTGATATTTGAATATGTTTTAAAGAAAGAATATTCATGTAAACTTGGAGTTGAACCCAGTTCTGAGTAAGAATTAATAACGGCGGGAATTAAAATAATGCTGAACTAAACAAAATTATAAATTTCAGACTTGAGAAAACATATGAAATTTGGACCAAAAATATAAATAAAAATTCAGAACTCTATACATTTCTAGACGTGCTGGACTAAAAATTCTACAATAGAAACGTTCCACAAATATGGTGGGGAACACCACCAGATAAATAATTTAAAAGGAAATACCAAAAGCAAATTATTGAATTTCAAAATTATTTTAAGGGAGATGAGTCTCATATATATATATATATGTTCAAAATAGAAATAATTAAATTTTATTGTGCAAGACTGAGGTCGCTCACATTGTAACATTCATGGTTGCAGTTGGTAATGATCTTCCTGGTACAAAACATGTCAGTTTAAAAAGAAAACATGATTATTTTAAATTTTAAGTGTTGTGATTTGCATTGCTTTGCCTGTACCAGTCCAGAGCATTACTATGAAGCAATCTTACCGCTTCGTGGGGATGGTGCCTGAACTAGTTCTTGACTTATCTCAAGATCCACATATTTATTCTGGACAAGACGACAGGCCACATTCCCAATACCAGACATGTCTTCAGTGTGGTTGCTTGCACAATGTCTTGGTTGAACTCGGAAGGTCGTGGACTTTACTGTTGAATGTCCTTGCTGGATGTGACCCGAAAAGGAAAAGCCGAATTTCACACGGTACACATTACTGAACAACTTGTCCCTAGAGACTGTCTCGTACTTTGCCATTATCCTTCAGCTCTTAGAAATATTAACGTCAAAAGATTCTTTTTTTGAAACTGACAACGGCACACCTTTTTCATATCCATATAAAAATACATCAGGTTAGAGCAGTCGCACCGAACATCGCGGTGCATTTAGTGCTCTTAGTGCGTAGTCATTAAACAAAACCGTCAGAGCTTAAGCTGGAGTCTGGTACATGACAAATCCAGGGCTGGAAAAATGTGAAGTGAATGTACGTGTCAAGTAGCTTTGCCCGAGTGTACGTCATTAAGGGGCAACAGATGTATATCTTCATTCATTTGAAGCTCCACGCTTGACAGAACTGAGCGGTCGGCCGCTTTACCTACACGAAAACTACCCCCGTACCCATTGAGTGGGAGGTTGGGTGGGCCCCAAAACCGGCCGGGACTACAGAGAAGAAAACCATCCTTTGTTCACACTGGAATTCTAACTGCGGATCTTCCAGCCTACGGTCTGGTCATTCTCCAATTAGACAGGAGGCTTGGTGGGCCCATAACTAGTCTTCTGCTCAGATTCTAACCCCTGAACTTTCAGCCTATCGACAGCCTGGTCACCATGTGACTATGCTTTCCGGCTAGGAGCCGTAAAGGTTAACGGATCAATCATCTGTGTCTGTTAATTACCGCCATACTGGTAAAGAAGCCCATAATATTCAAATATACACATCTATTTTCCTACACACGATAAGTCTATCGACCATCAACCGATTTAAATCTCAATTCAACGTGTGTTTTCACGCCATAATTTAAAACACTGAAGGTTCACGCCAAACTGACATTTAGCAATTCTCAAAAGTGCAAGATTTATATTCACTACCGAGCCTCACAGTTCATCAAAGTTGACAGTAGATACATACATATTTGCCATGTACCGTGTGGCCTGCAGGGTGAGCAGGACACAAACCCCAGCGTCTCTTCCGTTACACTTGCCACAATACTAAATTTTATTCGGAAGATATTCGGGTGGAATCTCGTCAGGAGAACCGACTGTCCTGAACCAGGTTTATCACAGCCAGCTTCAGTGTTCCGTACACTAAAGTAGGTCATGGGCACCCCGACCTCTAGACTATCCCTCCCAACTGATAATTAATCAATGAAAAGTCTTCGTACTTTACGTAATAAATAAATTTAACTATTAATTACGCCAGTATTATGCGTGATCGGGGACCGCGGTAGCACAATGGTTAAGGTGCTGTGCTACAAATCGGAAGGTCGCTGTTTCGATCCCAGTTGGTGTCAGTGGATTTTTCATTAACATAAAATCCTTCCGATCGCACTATGGCCCTGGGGTCGACTCAGCCTCTAACAGAAATGAGTACCAGGATTATTTCCTGGGGATAAATGCGGCCGTTGCGTAGGGCTGACAACCTTACCACCATCCTGTGCTGTTGTCATGTAATCTGGGTACCTTAATTTCGTGGAACCCTCTGGACCCCTCCGAGCCTGTAACGGGACTGCTTTACCTTTTATGCGTGATCAAGGTTATTAGTGATATTCAAGTGATGGTTAAGAAAAGAGCCGAAAGGTTACATCAGCAAACGGCAGCGTGGTGTTCATATGCAACAATCGGTATTGAAGTCTCGATCTTTGTAGAACGAAGTTACGTACCATTTACAGTAAGTTGTGACTTCACAGAGTTCCTCGAGGTCCACAAGGGTATCACTGTGGATCAGTGGCGAGGCTTTCTGTGGAAAGTGTACCTACAGACGGGAAGTGTCAAAAGTTTTCGTTCTGTGTTTAATGTACATTCCTCTAGTTTATAGCCAGAAACATAAAACAGAGTATTAAGAGCAAAGCAACGTGAGAAGAAATAATTAATCCCTCACCTTCCCAATAACAGAAAGGAAAGGGGAATTAGACCTAGTTGAGGAAGTAGTGTAGAAATGATAGCAAGGAAGAAAAACAAAACAAACCTAAGACAAAATAAAATATGAAGAATGGAAAAGAAATACTCCTAAGTAAGAAAAGAAAATGCCAATGAAGACAAGACTTTAAAAATGTAATTGGTTATTCACAAGTTCATTAAAAATACGTGAGTTTTTTCTCACAAGAAATTTATCAGTGAAACCAAATCAATGAACACTAAATAAATCACTGCCGAAAATTCTCTGTGATACAAACAAACTAATATGGAAAACTGCTATTTGTCGTTTCAGAAAAACAGATACTCAATGAATCAGTTCCAAAACAATTATCTTGTTGTATAGAAAACGAACTCACTTACATGAAATTATTAATATTTCATGATCATTCTATCTAGTTTACATGTGCCTGTAACTACTGTTAAAAACGCACATGTTATTCTCAGACTGTGACATTTGTTAGGTTATGCGAACTAAACGCATCGAATAGACGCTCCACAAACGTTTGTTGAGGTAACACTGAAGGGTAGAACCGCAAATGCCAAAATCATGTGTCTAATACAAAACACTAGTGTTGTTTATAATTGTCACTGACACTTTGTGTTCCTAAAACAGTGGTCTGCGGCTCTGTAAAGTCTTCTAGTCTCTCTATGTCCGTGCCTACAGTTCCTAGGTCTGCACTTATCAGGCAAAGGTCACGTGAGTGTAAACTTTCAGTCCAAGTTCGCGCGTAAAAATGAAGCTGGGAATTATCGAGAGCTGTAACATACTGCTGCATACTGATTAAATTGTGGAGTGCTTTACCATGCCAAACTGATGCATACAGATTGAATTACTGCCAACTGCACGCAGAATATGAGAAATGTTCAATTCATTTTCTAATAAAAACAAACAGTTCTTTATACGTGATATTTCGTTAGTCCATTGTAACACAAATCAGATTTTCAATTCAGAATATCACTGTGAACATGACTAAAATCTGCAGACTGCGAGATCTGAATTTCACACGACAGTATGCACATTAAAGTACTCTGCGATAGAACGCTTGTTGTTTCGCGGTATCCGGTAATGTTTGGCATAGTTAAAGCTAGTCGTCTGCTGTAAATATGAAAAAAAAATCCTTCGAAACTTTGCTAACATATGTACCAAATTAGGCAGCGTCACGCACCAGAACACATCTTGTCTGGTTCATATTTATTGTCCATTTTTTTTTAATGGTTCGGCAGCCTCAGTGGGCCTAGGCCTTCTCCACGAGGCTTCACGTTCCCACTCAGATACACTACAGTCAGTAGGACTCCTCTGAATGAGGGAGCGGCCCGGCGCAAGGACCTCTACCTAACAAACACACAACACTCACATGAAACTGACATTCATGACTCCGATGAGATCCGAACCCGCAATCCCAGCAAGCGAACAGCCGCAGACCCACACATTAGACCGCGCAACCACTGCGGTCAGCTTGCTGTCCACATAGTCAAGTTAAATGGTCCTTTAGGCATAGCGACTAGGCTACGGGCTGGACGGTCCGGGGTTCGAATTCCAGTATGACCATGAAAGTTTTCGCTTCTCCAGAACGGTCAGAACGGCCCCTGGACCCATCCAGCGTAATATTTAGTGGGTCCTCGGTTCTTTACTGTGAGAAAGAGCTGCCGGAGGGTGAAATTAACCACTCACTTCCATCCAGTCTCCAGACGAAGGGTGAGCAGAGCTGTACGTTTACTCCTATGAGACTTCACGGCGCGGAAAGGGAAACTTTACCTTACCGTTGCTTCGTCTTTCATGTGAAACAGAACCTTTTTAAATTCAATGAACACTGTCTTAAGAAAATATGTACATCTCGAGGCAATCTATTAACGTTATATGTATGACTCTGTCTCTTATAAGTGAAAGTATGTCTTTGTCGAGGTCGGAAATGGTCATATTAATGCCATTTGTAAGATACTGTCACATCTATTAGGGATGAAAGTATGTATATATTGCGAAGTTCTATATATTAATAGCATCTGTAAGTCAGTAAACCCTTTATTCATAAAATATGCACATGTCGAGGTCACAAGCTGAAATAACGCCATCTGTCAGACACTGGAGTAACTAAACGTATTTGATTATTCAAACACAAACCTTTTGCCCTTTTATGGATAATTTAAGAAAAGAATTGCTGTGCCATAAGCATGTGAATCCCCGTTTGTCAAACTCTGATATATCCCGAGATGTTAAAGAAGGGCTTGTAAAAACCACACAAAATATACCGCTGTATCTACGGAAACTATTAGTAGAGTGTGTTAATTCATATTAAACATGAAAGAGTGTCTGAATTGTTAGCAATCTGTCTAGTGCTTGATCTGCAGAAATTGTTAGCAATCTGTTTAGTGCTTGATCTGCAGAAATTGTTGGCAATCTGTCTAGTACTTCATCTGCATAAATTGTTGGCAATCTGTTTAGTGCTTGATCTACAGAAATTGTTAGCAAACTGTCTAGTGCTTGATCTGCAGAAATTTTTAGCAATCTGTCTAGTGCTTGATCTGCATAAATTGTTAGCAATTTATCTAGTGCTTGATCTGCAGAAAGTTTTATAGATTACCCTAACTGTCTTAATATCGTACAAAACGTGCATCATATTCTATAACACCATTTTATTGAAAACAACTTCTAGTACACTATATTTTTTTATATTAGAACACTGAATAATTATCACTCCGACGCGATTCAGCAATCACTGATGTCATCTTCATGGAGATTCTTCTCAACAAATCCGTTCGGTGATTTCACACAAGCAACACTGGAAAAACTAAAGCACTTGGTATCCATCTGTTATATGAACTTGTATAACAAATGGATAATAAGTGCTTCTAGTTATTCCAGTGTTGCTTATATGAAATCTCATACAGATGTGTTGTGAAGAAATTACAGTAAGACAACTCCTTGATGATGGCATCAGTGGTTGCCGAATCTCGTCACAGTGATAATTATTATGTGATGTAATATACACAATATTTTACACAAAAATTTAGTTTTAATAAAGCGGCGTTATCACAAATTTATTTCGATAATTTCTGTAGCAATGCGATGTGTAAAATACAGTTTAAACATAGGATATAAGAACGCGAATTTGGGCGTGGAAAGATGTGGTCACAGCTAAATTAAACGTGTTATTTCGGAATGCGTTTAAAACTACTGAAAAATACCGAAGGTATAAAACACGAAAGAGAGTAATGGGGTCGAAAGTGGAAAGCGGGTTCTCAAGTACCAGAAGGTAGATGTTCAGGGACTGTTCTAGAGAATTTCTAACGGGTTGTAAGGAATCGTTGCATTTACATCGATTGTCAGTTTGTATTTCTCCATGCACCTGTGTATTGATTACACCCTTTGACCTGGAATTCGTTGTTATAACCAACACAAATTGAGGGTAATAAGTTTTCCTGGCGAAAAACACAACGCGGGGTATTGGTGGTCAGCGACACAGAAGCGATGTGTTGTGCTGGCACCATCACATTAGACTATAATTACTGGCTGTGTGCCATACCACTCGGCTGGACAAGCCAGTTTAAATACAGGACCAAACAGAAGTTTGTACATACAAATTACCGTAAGAAAATTTGTGAATGAGGCAGCCAGAGAAGCGAAGATAATATTCGAAAATACCAAATAATTTGCATTAAATAGCTCGACCGATCTTTCCGATAAACTGGGCGTGCAGCACGAAGGAACATACGCATAAACGAGGAGACTTATTTTACAGGCAGATCTTTCGTTACATAACTATCATGCCTGAGTATGAGGGCCTTTGTAACTTGAAGGTAACCCCTACGTAAATCCACTTCCGTAAATACGTCCCCCAAGGGAATTAACGGAATTAAACTCTCACGGAATAAGCAGGGCTTTTACTTTAAATGTTCTTGAAGGAGAGCTTTATAGGATAGGATAAGCAGTGCTCATAAAGAGAGATTACTCACTTTCAGTAAAGGTCAAAACTGAAGTACCGACTGAGGCAAGGGTACTTTTTGACTGTTACATGACGACAGATCGCTACCACCTGTTATAAGAATATGTAGGTATAAAAAACAGACAATGTACGTATAACGTAACATTGAGGCACGTTCGTGCAACTACTGTTGCAGTAGAAAAGCGATATTATATGTTATGAATGTGTGTTTGTAACCTTAGGTACCCAGCATGCAATGCGCATGCGCCGTACTTTATTGCCATCCGTGGTCCGCCCTCTCTGCAATGTTTGTCCACATTATCTCATAAACGGCACGATTTAAAATAAAAACTTTACTGAATGCAAAATATGAGTCTTGATTTTCTGTGCAACTGCTGTCCGAAACATTTCTCATTCTAAGAAGATCTGAGCGAGATATGACCAAAAATGTGCACTGATCGTCATGTAAAGTACCAGTTATTTTTGCGCTATTTGAATGGAACTTGAAGTTTCTCGACAGATTTTCGAAAAAATACTCAAATATCGAATTTCGTGAAAATCTGGCCAGTGGTAGGCGAGTTGTTCCATGCGGACGGACGGACAGACAGACATACATGAAGAAGCTAATATTCGCCTTTCGCTATTTTGCGAACGCAAAGTGACTTAGTTCATATGGAGAGAGTGAGGATAGAACCGCAGCACGCAGCTATACACACCACTTGCGCACACTCACAGACATTATTATCATCATCATCATCATCTCCTTTATACAGGGTATTTATACTTATATTCGTGAGACAAACTATGTCCATAGGGAATACAGTTTTGCAGCTATTCTGTTGTTACTATTCATGGTGTTTATATCGTTAGTTTCAGAGTTGAATCTATTGTACCTTTACATTAGTACTTTCCGAAGTATGTGTGCAGTGCCCAATATGGCTGTTTTCTGTAGTTCCTTGACTTCATGTTTTCCTGGTATGTTGCTCACGTATTTTCTGAA
>Ga0123352_10011994_pt1 | contig 13681 bp, 10 predicted proteins | sample TergutLab28metaG_FD_89700 | JGI IMG/M metagenome (GOLD analysis project Ga0123352, IMG submission 89700) | Labiotermes labralis P1 segment gut microbial communities from Petit-Saut dam, French Guiana - Lab288 P1 | ecosystem: Host-associated > Arthropoda: Insects > Digestive system > Gut ...
CAGACGGTGGGTAGAGGTTTAGCTCTACTCTTCCATGACGGCGGAACTGGAAGGGGGTGAGTGGTCAGCAGCACGCCCCGGCCGCACTTTATCACCGGGAAAGACCCGGTACTCATTTTACAGGAGGCTTGGTGGGGCCAAGGGCCGGTCTGGACGGGTAAAAAGCCTCGTCCCCACCGGGATTCGATCCCGGACCGTCCAGCCCGTAATCAGTCGCTATACCGACTGAGCTACCCGGCCGTCTGATTATTTATGTACAGTACTGGATATACATCCTGTACGTGTTTCTATAAGGAAACCCTGAATATTAACATAACTGGACATCCTTTGGGGGGCATGGTACTATTCGCTTAATAGCAATAGGTCCAGCAGACTATAGGCTGTTTGCTGAGGAATGAAACATAAATAAAGAAAACGTGAAATAGATTTATATATCCGTTTATTTACTAATGTCTGTTTCAATTTGTAATGCGTTCAAAAAGAAGTTTCTTTCTTGACAAGACTGTAATTTTTAGGCGCGTTTGCAAAATTGCCAAAAGCGGCTATTAGTTTCGCCACGTCTGTCTGTCCGTCCGCATGGAACAACTCGGCTCCCACTAGACGGATTTTAATGAAATTTGATATTTGAGTATGTTTCTAAAAATCTGTCGAGAAAATTGAAGCTTCATTAAAATCGGACAAGAATAACGGATAGTTTACGTGAAGACCAATATAGAGATTTTGGGTCGTACCGCGCTCATTTATTCTTAGAATGAAAAACATTTCAGACAAAATTTAGAGAGAGAATATAAACACACGTTCTAATTGCAACAGCTGTTTTTCGAAAACCGTGCCGTTTATGAGATAATGTGGAAATGTCACGGATGAACATATGATAAATGTCACGGATGAACATATGACAAATGCGCATTGCATGCTGGATATCCAAGGCTTCAAACACACGCTCGGAATATGTAGGACCCATTGCTTTTCCACAGCAGCAATGGTTGCACGGACGCTCCTCAATATTCCGTTATACGTACATTATCTGTCTTGTTTGTTATTAAAAAACAGACAGTTTGTACATTTAAAATATATATAAGAAATAATAAAATCTTCTCTCCTACATGTCTCGGCCGTCGACCGCCATTTCAGGGAATAACGCCTAAAAGATATGTAGGCCTAATGTAAAACATACAAAGCCAGTTCATATGTAAAGATAAGCTAACATCAGAATATCACTGCTTATAATAATGTAGAGTACATTAACTGATTACCTGTGTTATTAAAATACGTAGTGTAATTGTTATGTGGTCGGCGGACTTCATTACGGGTTTTGATAGTACCTGCAGTCACAATTAACTGATTACATTATAATAAAAGTGATGTGATATTATCTTATCTTACCTACATATATATATATATATATATGTGTGTGTGTGTGTGTGTGTGTAATGTTGCTTCGTTAGGTTTTAAATTATACGCGATTTAGGTGTTGCTCACCAAAGATGGTCGACCGCCGAAACATGTAGGAAGGAAGATTGTATGTTTATCATTCATTCTGTAGTCTGCCTTAAGACAGGTCCATAGCCTCTCCCAAAGCGAGTTCTCCACAGCCTCCTCTTTCAATATCCAGTACCCTCTCTCTCCCATAAGGCCATCCAATAGCTGCTTACTTTTTCTTCCTCGTCTTCCCGTCACTTCTATCCTTCCCATTTATCTCTCCTTCAATAACATGCTTTAGAAGGCAGTTCCTACCCAACATGTGACCAATTCAGTTATCCTTCCTTCTTTCTATTGTATACAGGATATTCTTCTTCTCCTTGACTGTCTGTAACACTTCTTCATTTCTCAAGTAATGGGTACAACTGATATTATCCATCCTTCTCCGGCACCACATTTCTAAACTTTCCAGATATTTCTGATCTACTTTCCGAAGTGTACTAGTTTCATCACTACACAAAACTGGGCTCCGAATGTAGCGCTTTACTGGTTTCTTCCTTGAATCCAAGACAAGTTTGCTTGTGTGAAGAGTCTTCCTCATGTTGAATGCTGCTTTTGCGTGAAAATCCTGGACTTAATTTCACATGTCCATCTTGCATCGTTTGTTATGATGCTACCCAAATATTTGAAATATTCCACATTCTGCAGTTGTTATACTTTATCTCTCTCTCTCTCTCTCTCTCTATATATATATATATATATATAATCTTCATATATGTAAAATGTTGGCTCCTAGTAATAAGAAGCATATTATATTGCACGGAACGGAAAATGTCAAAGTAAGGTCTTTTTTGTTGCGTGTCAAGAAATATGATTACCTGCAAGTACCGGAATAAATTGTATTCAGAATACTGGAATAAATGAAACACAAGAACAGAAAGCTGTACAGAAGCAATGATTATTAATATTGTACCGTCGTCTTATTGAACCAGTCGGCCTTGGAAAGTAACAGTAGCTGAGTTCAACATCTCCGTCTTGTTATTCACTTGACTTACTTCTTCTTTGACATCGCTGTTTGCCAACTTGACGTTAACCGGTTGAATACAAATTACTGTTGGAAAATGTCATTGTTTCAGATTGAAATAAGAATCTTTCGAAGACCGGAAAACATCTTCAGCATGTTGCAGGGTTGTCCATTCGTTTGACAGCAGCTGTTAAATGGTTCAAACGCGCGCATTGCATTCTAGGCGTTTGCCTTTCCGAATCCTGAGATTACCGAGACTTATTATGATTGACACATTACTTCGGCAAAATACGTGGCCAACGCAAACCGCTGTAACACGTCCAATTTTTCCGACAGTATGACTTTCTTCTTAGCAGAACTGTAGGCATTGAAATATGGAATCAGAAATGAATATAACATTTATACGTTGAGAATGTGGATAGCTGTGCGGGGAATTTCTTGACTAGCTGCAAACCAGTTGGCTGCTCAAGAAGGTCTCTGCACCATGGAGTAAGTAAGTAAGTATAGTTGCATCTCCTTAATGACGTTTTGGAGCAATTTATCGGTCCCTTCTTCAAGGATCAAGAAATCGAAGAAGAGAACAAGAAGAGCGCAGATCTCACCTACTTCGCGGCGGAAGTCTGCAATCGCAGTAATGTGTATCCGTTGTTTTATCTCTTGTAATTACTTTATACCTCAGATGTTTATTTCTTTACGTGTTTACTTGTAGTTTATTTAATTACGTTCCCATTGACTCCGTATGACATTGAAATACCGAATAATGGAAAATGAATATTGAATTAACGCACTGAAAATGATATAGAAGGAAGCCTGGCGTAATTTAAGACACCACCGAACTGATCTGGGGTAAAGGTAAAGGTGAAGCAATCCCATTGCAGGCCTGGACAGACCCTGAGGGTTCCTGGAGTTTGAGGCTCCAATATTTTAAGATAATCGACACATGAAGATAGTAAAATTGTCAGCCCTACGCACCGGCCGCATTTACCCCCAAGAAATATTCCTGGTACTCATCTCTGTTATAGGCTGGGTCGGCCCCAGGGTCATAGTGCGACCGGAAGGATTATGTCAGTGAAAAATTCCAATGACAGAAATAACCTGGGGTGAGTGAAGAAAATCAGAAAAGAACTGTAAGAATGTATCATATCCTTGCTGAGATCTAAAAGCCGCGCGTCTCCCCAGTACAAATCAGAAGCGTCACAACTTGTGCCAGCTTAACACCGTCTTAAAACTTTGCTTTAATTTGAATGCAAATGGAATGCCGAAATTCATTCGTGTCTGATTATGATTTTAGAAATAATATCCTTGAATTTTGTCTCGTCGAAAAGAAGTTAAAATCATGCCTCATTGAAATAAAAAAGTAGTGCAATATTTATGGGCGTGCAAAAAAAGTTAGAATATTGTAATTTTTTCAGTACAACATTTCCCCAGTAAAGAAACGGGTAATTTTTCAGTTGTCTTTCCATGGAGCCCTGATGTTGTTTGCACAGCTCACAGAAGCTCTCTATCTGAACTCCTGCGCAACATTTCGAAACACATTATCTTTTACGCCGAGGTGCTGTGAGACTAAACCCAGTTATTGCTTACGTGAGTCATGGGTTTTTTTTGTTTTTTTTTTTACATATTTGCTTCCTGCCTTTATAATTAATCAGCTACATAGCCTGCAGGAGACCCGTCATTTCTCCAATTTTGAGATATGAATGTGGCTGCTTCGTAAAAACAAAGCAGTATATAGCGGAAGATTAGACTGCACGCCTTCGCTTGCAATAACAGTATAATTGCAGACGTACTTCGCAGCAAAGTTGTGCTGTTGGGGTGCCCCTAAGCTATTAATGGTTAATGAGAAAATTGCCCACGACAACACGTTAGCTACTGTTTAATGTAAGTTGGGCCTTTGTTTATAGGCGTTCGACAGTTTCTTATATTCGTTATTACCTTGTATTGTGAGTTGTGTATGACTACTTGGAAAATGAATTATACATGTATGTGCAAAATATACGTTACATTCTAAGATATTCCTTTGCCTGTATTTATGTTGTCCATCATATTATCTAATTAGACCACGTTAAACCATGTAGCAGAATCCTCAGAATATGGTACAGTGTGGTTAAACAACCAGCTTATTCAATAAAACAGACTAAAGTAGGTAAGCATAAGAAAGGAACAGAGCCGGTAGTTGATTCAGGAGGGTACCCGGTTAGATTCCGCCTTTGGTACTCGTCTGCAGTGTTTATCGACTGTCCAGCATGTAGCTCGATATATTTCCCTACATCAACCAGGGCCCTTATATTTCGTACCCACTTCAAAGTTGACAGTCATCGGACACGTGAGATTGTAACGGCATAAGCGAATAACCTGCAAGTGTAAGTTGTTAAAGTTGGAGTTCTAAACGCTTTTCAGTTCTGCCTTCATACCTAAATTACGTGGAAGTTATGGACACATAGCTATGACAGGATTAGACATATTCTTCTTACATCTAAAAATACAGGATTACAAACAATTATGAGAGGATCGCGTACGAGAAATGAATGCCGACAGACTACACACAAGAACGTACGCGACGTGCCCAGAGGGCGAAGCCATTTGAGACGTCCAAGGACAGATCAGTGGAATCGAAACGGGCATACTGACTGTTGTATGAAATGCTGAAGAAGTTTAAATTAGTAAGTTTCCTGACGCATGTTTCCACAGGAGTCAGAACCTGAGAAATAGGGGCTCTAGATGTCTCCAGACAGTACTTCAAGGTCCCTTTACCTGGCCAAATGCTTTATAAATTTATCCTTTTCAATACCTCCCACTTGTCTCTAAGTGAGTGTTTCTGAGATTTAGTGTATCGTCGCCTGCAGGTAGGACGCTAGCTCTTATAGCATCCCGAGCAGACAGTATGTGAGGTGTATAAGGCAATTTTTGTTTTTAGAAGGAATTAAAAAAAAAACAAAAGATAGAACGGCTTGCAAGCCCATTTCTTACATAGACTCGCATTTGTCATTTCCTTATCAATAGCTCATTTACTACGTGTTCATGATGAATCTTAGTACGTTAGCTCTAGGCAATTCATTGGCTATTTCAAAGCTGTCGACCTTCTTTTTGTTTTAGTTTTGTGGCTAGCAAGGTCGATGGGTAGTGCCCCACCATTATTGAAGCGAAATCAACGTCACCTGCCTGATAGTGTTCCAGATTGCTAGGTGGAGTTTTATATGCCCGTTCAAATTAATGTTTACTCCGTAATGGCTTCCCAAATTGTACTACTTTCCTGCTGTTCTGGTTTTAGACTCGCTCTGGATTAATTTGGCGTTTATCTTCGTGTATTCTGGGTCGTTGTATTTCAGGACAGGTTCGTTGTAGTTTATTTACTTGCATTAACATGAGCTGTTATGCTGAAGATTGAAGAAAAGTGTATTGCGAGTGTTTGAAAAAGGGCATTCAGGCAAGTATTGAACGTAATGGAAGTGACGATTACATGTCTTGGATTTATCAATCCGAAACATGTAGCCAAGCCTATGAAAGAGAATATAAGTTTTGTTTCGACTGATTATATATATTTTTTCGTTTGTTAAGTTATAACATAACGGAGTGTATTCTGTGAAGTAACGGATATGTCTTCTTGCTTCCGTGCCGGCCGTTCAAATGATGGTTTTGTCTTCCTCTTTCCAACACGTACAGTGAAATCTGTCTTAAAAGGAACCTGGCCATAACGTAAACGTGTGCGTTGCTAAAAAAAATTTGTACAATTCCGAGTAAATGGAACCTTCCTGGAACGGAAAAACTTGGTCCCCTGCAGTTCCATTATAAGCAGGTTTCGCCCTATAATGCTCGTCACACTCGACGTTCGACATCCCACCCGCTACAGCCCACAGAGAACCCTTACGTATGTAGTTATGTAATGTCAGACATTCTTGAATATTTTTTGTCGTCTGTGAGTCTGAGATGTGCCGCTTTTTATCCTGGCTCTCTCATTTCGAACTCTTTGCCTCCTTTCTGTCCGCAGTTCTTGTTGCTTCGTGTCCCTAAACTCTTCAGCATCCACTGAAGGATAAATCAGTCACACTGAAGACGGAGGCAACAGGTTCTTCGAATCGTCGATACAAACTGCTTATACTTGGCGTAATAAAAAAAAGCAAAAATTATTAAGCTGTTCCTATAGCATGCCAGTGGAGACAGAGAGTGGGTAGAGGTACAGCTGTGTCCAGTCTGAACTCCAGCGCTAGATTGGGCACGTGGTTAACGCCATGTCCCGGCCACTTAACCCCCGGGAATGAGTCTTAGTAACCGTTGTACAGTAGGCCGGGTGGGCACCAGGAACCTTCTGGATGAGTATGGAGAAGAGAAAATCTCCTGTGCCCATGCATGGTCGAACCCCGAACCATCCAGCCTGTTCGAGCCGCTATACCGACTACGTTATCCCGGCCTCCGGAAATGGAGTTTATTACATAGTTAGGCGGTAAATCGATTAGTACATGCTGTTCGGATTGCCGATGTATTAAGGTGCTTAGAATCAGCTGGACATGTGACTTTAGCTGAAAGAAGCATACAGAATTCTGATGGAGAATAATTTTGTGATGCGTCCTTTTGGAAGTCGGTAGAGGGTCTTCCTGAAAGCTATATACATTGCTGACGTCGTTTACACAAGAGAATGCTGCTGACCTGCACTTCGTGGGTAGAGTCCCGTAACACTCGCGACGACGGTCGAGGAAACATACAGATCCTGTCAAAAACATGGCTCTCTATCACTGCGTGGTCCCCTTTTCACTGGTCGCCATTTGTTAACTTGTTTCGTTGCGCAAACCACTCCCAAGGTCAACTTAAAACTTCACAGTCGCTGTGTGCACCTCTGAAATTCTGGGAATGCGGACTGACCATTGCGATTCGTGGCACCGATATAAGGGCGTGCTTATGTGTGTTGGACATAAATGTTATATGCGGGTTTGCGACTGAAGTATTGGTCGATAATGGCCAAAATGAAACAATTTGTGGTATTTTTGTGTCCGTTCAGCTTACCTTGTCCTCTTCGTACTGTGTTCATAACCCCTTTGCTTCAAATCGTTAACTGCTTCCGAAGCAAAGAGAAGTTTAATATTTGCAGTCCCTACCTTTCCTTTTTGTGGGCTATTACTAGCGTCTGATACCGTATGCGTTAGTCACATATGCCCCACATACGTACTAAGCCTAATCTACAAATATCTGTCGTCAATAAATAAGGTTATATCAACTGCGTAGATTATTCACCGCCTTAATTTAAGCATCGGTGGGACGGTGTTCATATCTGGCTAATGCAAGAATTATGAGATAAAATACACAGTTTTGCCCCGTTGTTAATGTGGACGAGCTGAAGATAAATAAGACTGCCTGAGACTGAAAATTGGTATCCGTAATATCAAGAGAAGTACCACTATCTGGGGTGTCCATGGAATGAAGGCAAAATGGGCGAAATGTTTGAAAAATGGTCCCATTACAGACAACCAGACACATGTCTCAAGTTTTGAAGTAGAGGCCGCGTTTATGGTCATGAAGCGTAAGTGTTCAGTGCCGCAAATGTGAGCGACATCCATCAGTTGTTAATGTTTTGTTGACCGTGCATCGTGATATATCCGTACAATAAGAACCAACAACAGGATTCACTGCTTACTTTCAATTTATTTCAGTAATTAACCTGTACATGTTTCGAGCAGGCTTACTGCTCATCATCAGAAGGTACTACTCCGTATATACAGCAATTGGTATATGTCATGCGTTTATGTTGACTGGCTGTTGGCAGGATCGGAATGGAGTAGTAATAGTCCCGCCTGATGATGAGCAGTAAGCCTGCATGAAACATGTAGAGGTTAACTATTGGAGTAAATTGAAAGAAAATAGTGCATCCTGTCTGTTCATATTGTACGGATTCATCAATTTGTCGATTATGGGGGTTGCAAAATCTATAATTCTTTATAACGAGGCTAAAGTAAAGTTGTCGGAAGGATTAGGTTGTTGAAAATTGTTTAAAATCACTTCCTGCCATGAAATAGTATATATATTTTTTGGGGGGAACATTAAGACGTCTTACATGTTTACTCGTGACAGCTTAGTGCTTTTAAACTCTGCATACATGAATTTAAATCTGAACGGCGTGGGCCATAGCAGGTTATGGGTGCGCTATCGCGTGTCGCAGCTTTGTTCCTTGCCGTTCTGGCTCACACTGCGGGGCTAAAGCTCCATTCTGACCTCTGACCTGATTATTTATGTATGGTATATATAACGAGTGGCTCTGGCCTTGCCGTGGAGGCTCAGGAGCGTAGTCGCCTGCCTGAGCCGCGAAGCCACAAGTTCGATACCGGGCGAGCTGAGGCGAGAGATGTGATGGCCGAAGTGGCACAGTTACAGCGTCTTCTCCAAGCAGTTTAATTGACCCTTGTCAGTATTGTTACACCACTACTCCATACACACATTCCATTTACTTACTGCCGACGGTATGTGTCCTTCGTTAGCAGTTGCAACAGTCATTACATACACGCGTCTCTCTCTGTCAGTAGCTTAGGCTAGGCCTGTGTAACGAAGGGTCATCGAATGATCAACGAATAATGAATCGAGAACTGTGTGGGGAAATAGTCGTGGGTAAATTTGTGCTAGTGTCCCTACATTTGAAACGACATTGCTGAATACAGTGTCTAGCTTACGGTCTGGACGATTCGGGGTTCGAATCGCAGCAGGGGTAGCAGATTCGTCTTCTCCAAAACGTCGATACTGGCAGTCAGGTTGACCCAGCCTGTTATTCGGCGGGTGTCTCCAGGCTGTTTGTACGAAGGCAAAGCGGCCTGGACGTAAGGCTTACTACTCGCCTCAATCTGGTGCTGACGCTAAGCATGAGCGGAGCCATACCTGGTTACTCCATACGCGTTCATGACGTGTCTAGCGGACAGTGGTACCTTTTACTTAACAGTTTCGACATTTGCCTGATGTGACTAAAGTGAATCGGAGGGTGTCTATCCAGTCAGAGGGTATCCATACGGAGATATGAACTTGGGATACTCAGAATACGAGGCAAGAATTTACATCGAATTGTGGTAAGTCTGTGTGACGACAAGAGGTAGTCTGTGATGGCGTATCGTACACCATCACGTCACAGGCAGGAGGGGAAATGTGCAGTGGTGTACTGTGGAGTATACATAGGAGTATATTCCAAAGGTGTCTTTTATTTAACTGACTCCATGGAGCAGAGTCCATGAGAAGCTGTTACTTGAGAACTGCGCTCTTCTGGGTTATTACGCAGCGAGTAGATTTAATTTCTTACCGACGTTTCGGGACAACTTATCGGTCCCTTCTTCAAGGGCCAAGAATGGTACCGAAAGGTTGTCCCGAAACGTCGGTAATGAATTACCACTACCCGCTGCGAAGTAACTCAGAAGATCGCGGTTCTCATCTACTTCGCCGCGGAAGCGTGAAGTCTCACAAGCTGTTCCTTTCCAGGTCAGCTAAGAAATACCCGCATTTTATGGAACCCGAAGTTACACCACCGAGTTCGTAAGTGTCCGCCAATTGTCCCTGCCCTGGACCAGGTCAATTCAGTCCACGCCCGCCCAATCGACACCTTCGTCTCTGGCCTTGGTATTCATATTTTAAGGTAAATCCCTGTTGTTGCTTTGTTTATCGCGCTACAGACATCTCACTGCATCGCAACACAGTTGCATGATAACATTGCTTGGAGAACTCAACACCACCATCACCACTGTCAGTGACGTAAAAGTACCGAGCCGGACCGCCGGCTAAAATTCCCGGCACAGACAATTTTTTTTCTCCTCGCCACAGGTACTGACACATTTTGGGGCCCACTCGCCATTCTGTGTCTAGTGTGTGCCGACGCACCGTAAAGTTGTTAACACACCTTCATCTACTGCCTGAGTTCGTAAAGCCGGGAATGGCATATCCACCTTTCTTGTAGCCGCGAGGATTCAGGACGTCCTGAGCCAGCTGAACCATTCACATACTCTCACACTCTTTTCGTTAAAACTGCCCTACTATTGTATCTTCCCATCAGCGTCACGGCATTACAAATGATGTCTTCACTTCAGCTTGTCCAACTACAATTTGGCTTACATTTATCGTCTATCTGTTCACGGCATGGGGAAATGGAGGAAAACCTCCACCCTTTCTTAGCATCGGCAACAGATGGAGTGGTCAGCTCCACGCCTCGGCTGCTTTATTCTTCTGGCAGGGGCCGGTACCCACTTAACAGGAAAGCGAGTGGGTCTCAGAACTGGTCATTACGCTTTGGAGAAGAAATATCTATCTTGCCGCTGCCGGTAATCGAACCAGGATCCATCAGTCGTCCCTCCCGTAGCCTAGTCACTAATACCTACTGAGCTATCCAGGATTCTTTCTCCTACATACCAAACTGAAATACGTTACTATTAGTCCTGTTATTATTGCAGTCACAGCAGATGTATTTATTGTTCTACTGTCAATCAGCTGAATAGATTTCGAACATGTAGATCCTGAATGATATCTCTATACCTACTGGAGTATATGCTGTTGTAACGACAGTGGAGTTGTATAGGTGTTTGTTTTCATAACATTCCCCAGAATTTGTGTGGATTATTTGTGCCTTTTAGTGCAAAAGTCTGCGTTCCTGTATAATTGGTACAGTAAAACACGAAGGAATTTATCGCAGCAATGTCTGACGAAACCGGTCGGCTGAAATATGTCCTCGTCTGGCAGAAATATGCAACTGCTTGCCTGGTATTTTATACTAGTTAGGCACATAAAAGACAGTGAAGTTTGCTTCCAAGAAACGTGAAGTTTTCTGTGGGTGATAGTTATTTGAGTGTAACGCCTGAGTTATTTTCTGTCGTTAAATGTACCTTGTTAAATAAGTAAATAAATAAATAAATAAACATACGACTCAGTCTTTTTCAGTGACTTCTAAGCACGTACCTATGTATGCTGAACTTACTTAGCTAGTAGCATTGGGAAGGGAGGGTTTCAAAATCGGACCATGGGTGTTAGGAACTTTAATTTATGAAGAAGGTAAGGTAAAGTGCGCCCTTTTACAGGCACTGAGGCTCTGTACAGGCTGTACGGCCAATAGGGGGAGTAGAGGTATGGCTCTACTTTTTCTTGACCACGGCACTGGAAGGGGGTGAGGGGTCAGCGTCACGCCCTGGCCGCTCTTTATTCCCAGGAAAGACCCGGTACCCATTGTACAGGAGGCTGGGTGGGCCTCAGGGCCGGTCTGGACAGGTGCGGAAAATCTCGTCCCCACCGGGATATGATCCCCGGACCGTCCAGCCCGTAGCCAGTCGCTATACCGACTACGCTACCTCGCCCACGTATGGAGGAGGTAATCCTGGTTTATTGTGAGGTTATTGCTTAGTACCGCATATGATTAATCATGTGGGCACAGTGCAAAGTATGTACTGCAGCAGGTGGTACATATATTTACCACTCGGCTTTAAAGAGTTTAAGCAATTGTTGTATTCGTTGTTTTCTTTATTTTTTAATTTTTAATTGTGAATTATGTATGTACAAATGAAGTAGATACAATGGGGCTTCGCCATTTATTACGCAGGTAAATTGTGCATTAATGTCATGCTACACAAACGACCTATCTTTCTTGATTATCGATTAATCGATCAGGCTTAAAAGTGCCTGTTCTCCCGTTAATGCGGTTCTGAATAGAATTAAATTGTTCCCAATGTTGCGTGTCTGTAAAGTAAATGTAAATTGTCCTTGTCTACGGCATGCAGGGGTATATGTGGATTAGAAGTAAAGCTCCACTCATTCTTAACCTTGGCGCTAGATGGAGGTGTGTAATTTCACTCCCCGGCTGCTTTACACACAGGAAAGCATACTGGTACCCTGAATAGGGGGTTGGCTGAGCCACAGAGCCCGTCTGGACAAGATACAAATTCCTTGCCCCCACCGCCACGCGAACCCAGTAATGTACTAGACTGTGGACTGGACGTCATTTAATTCCCAGCAGGAGCACATATTTCGATTTCCCCAGAACGTTCCAATCGACCCTGGGTTCAACCCAGTCTCGCATTCAGTGTGTACCGGCGGCCCTTTCCTGGCTGTAAAGCGGCAGGGACATGAGGCTATCCACTATCCACTCACCTCCACCTAGTGCCGAGTTAAGAATGAGTGGACCTACACCTCCAGTCTCCCCATATGGCCTGCACACGAATTGCTTACCACCACCACCACCACTACTACTACTACTACTACTACCCCCACTACTACTACCCCCACCACTACTACTGCTACTACTACGACTACTGCTACTACTACTACTACTACCACTACTACTACCACCGCTACTACTACTACTGCTGCTACTACTACTTCTACTACTACTACTACTGCTACTAGTACTAATACTACTACTACTACTGAATGTATTCTACAAATCTCGTTATGTTGTACTCATGATGTACTGAATTTGTCATTGTAGTTGATATTTTTAAGAGCGTACTCGAAATGCTCCAGTGTGACAGCAATGCTGGCAGAAACCATATTTTTGGCTTTGTATCATGTCTCTCTCTGTCTCTGTCACGTGATGATAAGATGACTGATGAGCACAGGTCTCTTAGTAAGTACTTAGTCCACCAGCCGCGCAGCGGTGCGTCGTCTTACATGTAGATTGCTCGGTTGTGCAGCTGCCAACTTCCCACACTTGGACCCACTGCTCTAGGAGGCGAATACTGTGTTCGAGTATTCGTCATGCAGCATTCTGCGGCGTTCCGAAATTAACGATACTCTTTTTCCCCATGGCTCGACAGCCCCTAGTGCGCATGGCCTCCTCACTGTTGAGGCTTCGTGATGAATGTCAGACACACCACGCTCGGTAGGACTCCTCTGGGGGAGTGATCAGCCCCACGCAGAGACCTCTACTTCACAACACACAACGCTCACAAGTGACAGACATCCATTCCCCCGGCGGGATTCGATCCGGTAATCCTAGCAAGCGAGTGCCCGCAGCTCCAAGCCTTACACCGTGCGGTCACCGCATCGGAGTAGCGATGATGAGGATTAGGATGATGATGATGATGATAATAATAATAATAATAATAATAATAGATTTCAAAATCATTCAGAAAATACGTGAGCAACATACCAGCAAAAAGTGAAATCAAGGAACTCCAGAAAACAGCCATATTGGGCACTGCACACATACTTCGGAAAGTGCTAATGTAAAAGTACAATAGATTCAACACTGAAACTAACGATATAAGCACCATGAATAGTAACAACAGAATAGCTGCA
>Ga0123352_10011997_pt1 | contig 13680 bp, 6 predicted proteins | sample TergutLab28metaG_FD_89700 | JGI IMG/M metagenome (GOLD analysis project Ga0123352, IMG submission 89700) | Labiotermes labralis P1 segment gut microbial communities from Petit-Saut dam, French Guiana - Lab288 P1 | ecosystem: Host-associated > Arthropoda: Insects > Digestive system > Gut ...
AATGCTGAGATGGTTCCCAAGATTCCAAGTTGCCACTACATGCTTTTCATGTAGCCCTCCCGACTTAAATCTAGTAGTAACCAATTTCATGTTTTGTTTACATGTAAAATAACCACTGCCACCAGGTAACAACCCAATTGCAGTTAATAAATAAATAAATTATTATTATTATTATCTGCCTGTCATGCTTTGTGTCTCGTAAAATAATAATAATGACAGCATAACAGTGTGAATACAAAAGTTGTCTGCTTTAGGATGGAAAACGCAGAAAAATGGTTAATGTTGGTGTTGTGTGTATGGGATCAGTTCCAGATCAATATTAGTGGTACATGATCGACTCTAAATCTATTGAGCAGAGATGACTTTTGCTATGGTACAGAGAAAATTATAGGGACAGTAGCAGAGCAAATTCACTTGAAGTGTTGCTCCCAGCGTGCTTTTTCTGACTTATTCTTTTATTTATTTTAGTGTAACTCTACTGTTCAGACAGTGACAACACTGTGTGTACGACTGTGTGACGTACAGTGTTTTCTTTTCCAGCACGAAATGATACATGCATTCCTGTTTGTGACTCACAATAATCGTGACCGTGATGGCCATGGACCAGAATTTCATTATCACATGTACAGAATTAACAAGGAAGCAGGTACCAATATAACTGTAAGTGCCTTTAAATTGTTTTTACAGTTAAATCTCCTTTAGTTACATGGGGGATTTTGCATGTCAGTTGTAGAAAATTTACGTTGTGATAATAAATAAGTCTGGGGCTGTACATTTGGAACTCTAAATGGAAGGAAAACTTATGATCATGAGACTTTAAAAGATAATTTTCCTGGCTTCTTTACACACAGTTACTGAATACGTGTGTGTAACTCCATGTGCATTGCTGAAAGCCATTGACTATTAATGACCATGAGGGATTTAGAGTATGTCAAACAGCTGTGAAAAGAACCTGCAAAACCTACTGTCCCTCACAGGTTTTATTCTGAAGTGTATATTTTTTTTAACTTCATGTTGTGTATTTCTCAACAAGGCCTTAAATATCACCAAACACAACCATACAGATCTAGTATATTAGTCTTATTATACACTACAACATGTTTCGGCTGTCCAGAATAATGTTAACCCTTATATTCTTTTTTTGTATCTGACATCTGCTTGATGGTTGATCTAGAAAGCCAAAATGTACTGTAGTGTATAATAAAAGATTAATATATTAGATTTGTATGGTTGTGTTTGGTCAAATATTTAACACCTCTATGTCATCCCTTAGTTGACAATCTGATAATATGTAACCTGCGGTTCTCATTCACGTAGTTTCCATTTTCTGTTGTAACTGCCAGGCTGCATTGTGTCAACACAAGTTTTAGTCAAACTTCTTAACTCTTTTAAGTGTTGGCTTTTGGTACCCAAGTTTGCGGGTTCAAACCCGGCTGAAGCCATCGGATTTTTAGAGTGAAAAAATCCTCAGCATTCCTTCCTTCGGAGGGGAAGTAAAGCCGTCGGTCCCATGTCGTAGATTTAAGGCATGTAAAAGATCCCTAAATTTACATGGAAGTCGGAATTTAGGCAAAATTACTACTGGACATCTTTCTCGCCCACAATTCCACCTTTCGCTGCTAGTATCTCTCGCGTCACTGCGGACGCAGAGGCACGTGGCAGCGAAAGTGGGAACGTCTAAAGGCGGCGGAAAGCAATGGCAAACTACCCCCAAGAACTTGCCTAGGATGCAGTGTGCCAAGAGCCATATCGGTTCCATAACCGGGCTCTGGCTCATGGCAGACCGGCCTCTAGGGCTGAATACTGATGAATGATGAATGAATCACGATGCATGGGCCTCTGAATGTCAAATTCTTTTAAGTCCAATATGTCTTTGTACTGATGAAGGTTTGAATACCAGATTTATGATCCATTTTCTTGCGTACATTGATAGTTTTGGTGATATGTTCTTCTAATACCTGTAGTACAGACACTAGCAGACTAGTTATTTTGAAACTCGGGAGACACTTGAAGATAGACGTCTGCTAGGATGTTACCATGTTGACTGTTGAAGGGTTACAGATATCAATAAGTCCAAGAAGAATTGTTCTTCAACTGCTTGACGCTTAAGGTGGAGGCACTACCCCCTTCTAAAATGTTGGTAATTCTTTACTGGTTGGCACTGTACAACAGTCCAGAAGACTTGAATCTTATCAGCTGTGCTGTGAGAACCTGAAATGTTGTTTAATACGCATTTCATAATACTGCAGACATCTCCAGCCTGGTACATTTTGTCATGCTGTTGTCAGCACTAGCTTAGTGAGCATGTGAAATTCTGTGATCAGAGCAAAACTGGCGTCATTACATATACATTGTTTGTGTTTTGTTGATGGTGTATCTTTGAGGCTCTTTTCTTTTATTGAAAATGTGAAATAACATGTGCTGATTGCATAATAATATGATTATAGTTACTGATGAATTACAGTAATATGATATAAGGAATTGTGTGACATGTTACAGAAGCATCTTGTAGGATGTGACTTAGAACATACACAGTCTAATTTTCTGGATGCTTAAAATGTGCCATGCCAATATCAAGTGTTTTAGGTACTGTGCAAGAATATACATTGGGTTTTGTATCAGGTCTACCATAGATTCCATGAAGAAGCGAGATTTTACCAACAGCACTGGTGGCGCTGTAATGGGCCATGCCAAACTAGACCACCTTACTTTGGCATGGTGAAGCGTGCCATGAACCGTGCACCAGGTCCCACTGACTTCTGGTGGAAGGACCATCAAGCAACATGTGGAGGGCGGTACATCAAGGTTCACGAACCTGACAGATTTTATGAAAAGAAAGTAAAACAAATCAGCAAGAAAGGTAACTTCAAGAAGATTTTTATAAGTAGAAAGTGGGGTATTGTGTTTACCCAAATCTCACACACATGCAGATGTACTGCAAAATTCTATCAATCTGACTTGCACGGGACTGGACAAGTGCTGAATTATTGAATATTCTGGATTATCAGATGGTACCTAAGTTCTGACATGTAATTTTTTGTTACTGCTCGTAAACTTGGGCTGTAAAACTAATCAGACGAGTATTCTATTTGGATATCTCTTTCACCTGCTGGTTCAAGGTCATCGGGGTCCTCTTTGTGTACTTTCTGAAGTCTTCATTGCTGAAGGTGTTGATGGAGTAGGAGACGAGAGGTCAGGATGTACCATAGTAGTTGATGGAGAGACACTCTTGGAGGAATCTTGAACATGTCTGTGAGATATGTCTGTTTCACTGATGAAGCTTTTGTCTGGTGAAAAAGTAGTATGTCCAGTCTTGGGATTGCAATTCTCAAGTGCCGGATTATAAGGATTTCTGCATTATCAGACATGAGATTGAATTAATTTTGCTGTATGTGTGCACCTGTATACAAACACCTTTTGTTTTTCAATTTTCACATAGTTTTTCTTTTTTTTTTTCCCCCTGTGGAGTTTTCATGTTCAGTTTTTCACCTTGGAAGTGAACCATTTATAACATAGTAACCGTTTTCCATATTTCTTTGGTTGTGTAGTTGTATGATTAATTTTGTTTCAGGTGTTTCAGCATCAGCTGGAGGGAAAAATGACATTCGCAACTTCTTTCCATTCCTTGGGAAAGAAAATGTGCTTGGTAATAGTAGTGAAACTAGTGGAAGTGTAACAAGCGGAATGTTCAGTCAGCCTTCACATAAACCTCATTTCCCATTGCCACAAAGTAATGCAAATAATACTATGGGCTTGAAAGATTCATACAACAAAAATATAAGTGTTGGTGCATTTTGTGGCAAGCAGAATGAAACTGACTGTACTAATACCAAAGTTTGTGTTAATGCAAATGAACAAAATGGTTGGATGTCGCCTAGAAATAGTCCTAAGAAACCATTGTTTGGCAGTAAGGCCCATACTGCTTCATCTTCTGGAAATAAGGGCAGTGTAAGAACTGGAAACTTTGGTGGATCACTGGTCATTAGAGGTGGAGGTACATTAGTGATTACTGCTAAAGACAGTAAAAAAGGTGTTTCAAACGTCGGGACTGTTAATGGAAATTCTAATGATGGAAAAAAGTTAATAAATAATTTTGTACCTTTCTGTGGGAAAGGGCATACTTTAGGAGGTGAGACAGTTGCAACAGTGAATAGTAGAAAGTCTGAGATGGGTACATCACATTCACCGAAGAACCCTATTTTGTTAGAAGCTCCGAGTAAGGCTCTGGGCAATAGCATTTTGCTTGTTGAAGCTAAGGCCAACAAACGATATGGTTCTGTTGCTGAAAATGATGTACAGAAAAAACTAAAAAATGAATCAAGTTTTGACTTGACGACAGATGCTGAAGGACTTCCAGGTACAAATGATAACTCTGTGAAGTGCCCAGTGTGCAATGTAGAGGTTGCAGAACTTTATGTAAATACCCATTTAGACTCTTGTCTTGGAACTGCCTTTGTTGCTGATCACCCCACAGCTATAGAGAATTGTTCAGTGAAATCAGAAACAGATTCCAGTAAAATCAAATGTCCAGCATGCAATTCAGAGATGCTGAAATGTAATTTGAATGTCCATCTTGATATTTGTCTGGGTGCTGTCTTTTGCAATGCATCAGTAGATGGTGAAAATGGTGGTGGTGATGATGATGATGATTGGGAAAACACAAGTTTTGGTGGAATGAAACCTGAGAACAATTCGTATCCTTGTCCCTGTTGTGGGATGTTAGTTACATATGCTGAAATGAATACACATCTTGACCATTGCCTTACAGGGACAGAATAATGAGTGTGCTGTTGTGTTGATAAGATGAGCAAAGGGTTGTGATGTCACTGGTTTAGTGTTGGGTGAATGATGCATTGTTTTGAGTTCTGAATTGTTGTGAGGTGATCATTAATTTTATTACACTTAAGATGTCATTTTTGTCATGCTTTATACTAGGCCTCTTCATATATTTCTGACAAAAACAATCTGCAAAATTTTATTCATGTGGTTTTTAAATGTGGAAGTCAAGGGGTGCTGATAAGTCCTTAACCCGACCAGGAAGGAAACAAGCTAATGTTTCTGTCAGAATGGTGTGAATTTCCTTCGGCGCCTAGCCTAGCAGGAAAAAAACTTGATGACAGCTCGCTTCTCGATGTTGTTGAAATTGCGCGTATCCCTGACATGTTTCCACGCTTATTTCCTTCCTGGTCGGGCTAAGGACTTATCAGCATGCTGGTATAAATGTTGTAAAATATCAGAATCTTACTATGTGAAAACTGTAATCCTTTGCATAAGATGTTTGGACCAATAAATTCTGCAGATGTTCAGAGACGGTAGGATCATGACCATGTTTACTGTGAAATTAAATACAAGATCTGCCTGTGTACTTGTCTCATTATTGCAAAAAATGATTAGGCCTTGCCTTGTGGAGCCTGTTGTCAGGTATGTTGCTCTGCAAAGGGACAAAGATGTGCCCGCAATTTAAAATTTTGATTTAAAAAATAAGAAAACTTTATTTTAATTTTAAACAAACTAAAAGTGATGAAATAAACTGTTACAACATAATGAAGCTACTTTTTTTGTGTTAAAACAGTCTTTGATTTGCCCCCCCCGCCTTTTTTTTCAGCCATGAAGAATGACAGTGTTTGCTGTCATGCCAGGGACAAAGGGCTTTTCAGGGCTTACCAACTCAGTTCAGTATAAAAGGTACTGGCAAGAAGAATACACGTTAGGTAGATTAATACAATAAGGATGAAAAGAATTTGTGCCTGTATGTGTTACTGATGGTAAATAGGTGTGACATTTGAAGGTATTGCTTGTAACTTTGTGGGGCCCAAAAGTAATTTTTGTAAATGAGCGGATGGCATCAACATCATTGGTTCTTAGTGGGTGTGCCATGAGGCTTGGAATAGAAGCATGATCATATAAAATAAAGTATGAACATTAAAATTTTAGAAATGAAAAACTTATGAAGGTGTTCATTATGCACTTGTACATACATGCTCACAAAATTAAGGAAGAGGTAGGGGTTCATTTAAGTCTTTTTGAATGGGTATGTGGATGAAAGCATCTTTCTGTTCTACGCTCTTTTTATATTTTTATTCAGTAAGCAATAGTGTGTAAGCGGCTTCGGTGGTCTAGAGGTAGCCAAGTTCGCGGGTTCAAACCCGGCCGAAGCCGTCGGATTTTTAGGGCGAAAAAGTCCTCAGCATTCCTTCCTTTGAATGGGAAGTAAAGCCGTTGGTCCCATGTCGTAGATTTACGGCATGTAAAAGATCCCTAAATTTACGTGGAAGTAGGAATTTAGGCAAAATTGCTACAGGACATCTTTCTCGCCCACAGTTCCACCTTTCGCTGCTAGGATCTCTCGCATCGCTGCGGACGCATTTGCACGTGGCGGCGAAAGTGGGAACGTCTGAAGGCGGGGGAAAGCAATGGCAAACTACCCCCAAGAACTTGCCTAGGATGCAGTGTGCCAAGAGCCATATCGGTTCCATAACCGGGCTCTGGCTTCTGCCGGACCGGCATCTAGGGCTGAACACGAATGAATGAAGCAATAGTGTAGCTAGGTTTCTTGGCACCCTTTGCCGCACGTAGAAGAATGTATTAACCCCCAAAACATTCACCGTTATTTGTTGAATTTCCTTATATTTATATTATATTCGGCTCAGTAGTGTAAAATTTGTTGAGTGCAGAAAATCAGTTTTTCTTCGATTTTGTAGCCCGGGGACAGCCGCACCACTCGCCCACATCCCACAGCTATGCCATTGGCAGTAAGTTACAAAACTGAAAAATGAGTCCAGCTGGTATAAAGTTTGGTTCTCTCTTTTCATTCTACTGTGTTATGAAAAAGAAGAATAGCCTAAGAGTGCCATGAGCACCAAAGAGTTGAGAACAATTGGTCTACAACAGTTTCCAGCCCTGCTGTATGCATGTGACAAACCCATAGCAATGGCACGGTAGCAAACATTTAACGCTCTTGTGCTGTACACTGGTTGTGGTGAGATCTGTCGTGTGGTAGAGGGAGATGTCAGAGAGCTCGGGAAGGAAGTTTCGTAGAAACGTAGCTGTCCATGTTTGTTTGTAAGTTTTGCACGGCGATGTTATGTCGAAGACCGGTGATGGGTATCGACACGGAAATCGAGAGTTTTGAACGCCAAAGTGATACATTGTCCTCTCGTGCTGTGGTTTATGTTCACGTTTTGTGTTGAGTAGTTACGCACTTTGTGTTTGCTTTACGTGTATCCGTAGTGTTAAAAGTGCCGAAAAGAAAGTGACATTTAATTTATAGTTGCATTAAGTTTGGAATTGGAACTTAATGTGATACAGTGTTATGAGTATATGTTTCCGTGCACTATTAGACCTAACCTTCGTCCAAATTGCTCATATTCCGAGGTCCTCTGCCTATATCTAGTCGCATAAAAGTTACTTTGCACCAATTGTCGTGCGGTTATACGTCCTTACTCTAATTTATTAGGAAAGTAAAGTGTGGTTAGTACTATATACGTAATCATGTAAGCAAATTAAACGAACATTAAGTAGTTCTAAAAATGTTGGAATCAGAGATTTCAAGTAGTGTGTGTGGTACGTGTGCTATTTGTTTTTCATCGCATGTTGCAGGTTTCGAGAATGTCCGATAAAACTTGAATGCCCATATTAAATGTGTGCTGTACTTTGTAGACATAACTATATTTACGAACCGGGTTAGATTCAAATATTTTTGCACGGATTACTAGTCGGAGGATTTGTACGTGTGGAAAACGTTAGATGGCAGGAAGAAATCAAGTGACAACTGCTGCTCCTTGCGATGAGTTTTTATACTATATGAATTAACGTTCACGTTAGTGTATTTATTTATTTATTTATGTGTAATTAGATGGCAGCATACACCTGTGTGATGAATAGAAGCAAGCAAGAAGTAACATGAAACAAACAATATTTTACACAATGAAGGGCTCGTGATAAAACGTTGTTAGCGTGACGAAATCAAGGGTGAAATATGTGGACTTGTAGCATGTAAGAGGAGGTAAGCAGTTCGCACCAAACTTAACCAGACAATCTCAAGCAAAGTAATGAACAGTGAAACTCGATTGTAGCCGAACATTGTTTTGTGCATTTGTTTATGAGACAAAAGGATTGCCGGCCCTCAGTCATGGGCGGTTCGAAGCCATCCGTAAGTGCAGTGCTCCTATCTCGAGCCTTGCCGTCCGTCATAAAATTTACAATAGAGGTTCGTTCAAGAAAACTGCACTGAGGGACGGGTTGTCAGCAAGCCTTGAACCCAATGTGACGAAAGAATATTCTATGCCAACCAATAACAGTTCGACGCCTTCTTTCAAGTAAGTTCTTTAACCATTATGTCAAAAGAATATTCATGTAGTCCATCATTAACAGCCGAGAAAAACGAGTGTTTACTGAGGTGCGCTAGTGTTCAGATCAACAGACAGTTGTAGTGATACATAGATACACCATATAATCCCTAAAACATGTTAACTGGACCGCATGAACAGAAAGACAGTGGTAATAAAGTAAAAATTAAGATACAACCAGCAAAAATCTTTACCAGATTCGATGTATCTCACCCGTACACCGAACACGTTTCACCTATTATACTGAGCTAGATAGGGGCACAGAACGTACATAGGCGGTGAGCGTGTATACGATGTAACACCCAGAAACACGATGCGTCTCTTGTTTCAACCTCTCACCCACTTTTTCTTTTTCCTGTCTGATCTTCACAGTATTCCAATAAACTTGGTGAATTTGGAGATTATGTAGAAAAAAGGCTTCATGTGCAATGTCATTTTTATGACAACCTCTTTCTTGTACTCTTTTCCCAATTGATCATTTACAGTCATCACATCACTTGGACCTGGGAGAAAGGTATAGGGACTAGATTATTTCATAATCTTTTACTCTTCTTCGGTTATTGTTAGGATGATCGAAATCGGAGGATGAAATTGGAGGGACGTGTGATGATTATGGGGGAGATGAGAAATGACCGGAAAACCTGCAGGAAAGTGGGCACTTCTGAGGGCTTGAGGATGTGGTCTGGGTTTGAGTGGTGTTCAGTACCGGAATCTTTTAAAGAACCAGATGAAGTATCAGGCGCCATAAAAAGCTTTTAATTTGTTATCAGCTTTGCGAATATTATTTATATATACCAACGTATGCACGTAATAAAATTATAAGTCATCCATGAACATGAACCATCCTACATGTTTCAGGGATAAGTCCCCATCCTCAGTGGACGTCAATACAAATATAATACAATATCTCACTCGATATAAGTAAATGGAAGGCTAATGGATTGGTCACATTTTGCGTAGGAACTGCCTTCTACGATGAGTTATTGAAAGAAAGATAAAAGGGTGGGGGTAGGGGGGATAGAAGTGACAGGAAGACGAGGAAGATGTCGTGGGAAACTACTGGATGACCTTAAGGAAAGGAGAGGATACTCTCATTTGAAGGAGGACGCTCTAGATCGCACTGTGTGGAGAGCTCGTTTTGGAAGAGGCTGTAGACCTGTCATAAGACAGACTGCTGAATGAAATGAAGAGCAGTTGAATATATCAAGGAACAAGAAACTTGTACAAGAATCTTCATCTTTGAAGTCGATAAGTAACGTGAGAATATTCCTCCGTGGCGTTGCTGGGAGGTTAAGGGAAAATCTGAGTGACGAAGTCTGAACGGGCATTAGTGAGCAAGGAGGAGGATGGAGGCAGGAGGAGAAGAAGAAGTAGTAGGAGGAGGAGGAAGGGGAGGCGAAGAAAAAGGGAAAGAAAGAGAGAATAAGATGTTCCTCTGTTTGAAGAGTTGAATCGCGGTGCCATCTGAAGAGACATAAGGCGAATTGCGTCATGTGGTTTGCAATTGCTTCGCTGCATGCTAGCGGTTTAACGACGCAACTTTTTGTGTACTGCCATAAACTAAATATTATTGTAGTTACAGAGTGTAGCTGAGACCCACGAATGGTTGATTTTACCTTAAAAAGAAAGCTGAGAGGGTAAGATGACGCGCATTGCAAGTAATGTACTAATAAGAGAGCTTTGGTCGTAATGTCAACAGTTGCCTTCCAGCTGGGTTCTCAAGGAAACAAAAGACGCTTTGTTTTGCTAAGAACAATTCAGAGCTGCTTCTCGCACTGCATTCGCATGTTATTCAACCCCGTCAATACACACACTGTTGTTGTTTGAAGTCAGTTAAGGAAATTTCTTTGCAGTTGACAGAATGCAGCCATCTAGGATTGATGCAGCCATTCTAGGATTTTGAGGTATGCTATCCCTTGAGCGCGCAATTATCTAATAGTGAATTGTAATAAAAAAAATAGGTAAAGTGATCCCGGTACAGGTCCGGTGTGGCCCAGAGGGTGGGTAGAGGTATAGCTCTACTCTTCCATGACCGCGGCACTAGAAGGGGCTGAGTGGTCAGCAGCACGCCCTGGCCGCACTTTACCCCCGGGGAAGACTCGTTACCCATTGTAGAGAAGGCTGAGTGGGCCCCAGGGCTGGTCTGGACGGGCAGAAAATCTCGTCCCCACCGGGATTCGATCCCGGACTGTCCGGCTCGTAGTCAGTCGCTGTACCGACTGAGCTACCGGGCCCACAATAGTGAATTGTACAGAACAGAAATATAAAAGATCACGTCCCTGTGTCATCATGAAGGCGTATAGGGGATTGGAAGTGTAGGGGTATGGATCCATTCATTTTTAACATCGGAACTGGGTGCAAATGAGTGGTCAGCTTCACGCTCTGACCGCATCGGGAAAAGAACGCCCTGCACCTGTTAGTGGGTCCCAGAGCGGGTTAAAAGTCCAAAAATAAAAGTTTATTTTTTCTGCTGTTCCAAGCAGACAAATTAAATATTTGTTAAGTATGTGGAGAGTCGTGTTAATTGTTGAAGAATTGTTGCAGGCTGAAGCAGCCTGCAACACGGATACCACTCCAACCCATCCACACTGAATCTCCAACACACATCGAACAAAGAACCATACAACCAATGTGGTAATTCAACAGAACAGTCGCAAGCTCCTGATGATGGATATATTAATGTCCGAAACATGCTGAGCACATAAGAAGTGAAATAAAATAGCAAGTGACATCAAGTTGGTCTTTCATTCTTCAACTATCACAATGATGCACGGTCCAATAAACATTAGAGTCGTGTTAATATTTTGTTTGTAGTTAATTTAACGTGTTTCTGTAGGCATATTTACGTAGTTGCGTATATTTTGGTGTTGTTAGATAAATCAGACTTTACTCACTTCTTGGAGGATTCAGCTAAAATGTGTGTGTGTTTGTGTGTGCGTGCGGCTGTTCATTGGAAGCTGGTCGTCAGAAAAGAAACAGTTCTTTGTCTCCCTGTAAATATTTGTGTTTCTTCACATAAACATAATATCAGAATAACAATTACACCTCCTGTCCTTAGTCTAGGCAACGACCCTTTAATATGACGCCATCAAAGAAGAACGTATTTCAGTTTCTGGATTATCAGCTGCAAGATTCAGGACTGCCGGTCGGTTCTGACTTCATATATTGTAAACCAAACTCTCCGTACGATCTGCGCTCTTCTTGAATTTAACTCAGCCTAGAATGGTAGTTTCTTACGACGTTTCGGTATAGCTTTTTCTCTTTCTTCTTGCACTGCTTGACCTTTGAAGATGGGACCGAAAGTTTGTCCCGAAACGTCCGTAACAAACTGCCATTCTACGCTGCGCGAAATCGCTGAATAGCGCAGATCTCATTTACACCGCGGCGGAAGCTTGAAGTCACGCATGATTTATCCTTCTCTTTTTTGGTCTTGCGCTTCTTCTTCTTCTTTTTCTTTTTTTTTCTTCTTCTTTTTACTGTTCTAGACCGTGAAAAATGAATGTGAATTGCTGTTGAAGGAAGCAGTAATGCCTGAATTTAAGATCTAATGAGACCCAGGAATTTTCTGAGAATAGTTGGTGTCCGAGTTGAGATTCGAGCAAGGCACTTTTCTTATACATATCACAAGTGTCTTTAAGCGTAGTTTATTTAACGACGCTCTTCGCTGCTGATGTTACATAACTTCGGTGATAGATGAATGGTACAAAGTATCAGTAGAATGAAGGTGGCAGGAGGGAAACTGAAGTATTTGGAGAAGAATGTGGCCCAGTGACGAGTTAAGCAACATAAATATATTATGGACTGAACTAGAATCGAACCCCGATCTCTGCGGTGGGAAGCAGATAGGTGTTGTTGTTGAAGACAGTTTCATCATGATTGTGATCTTAAAAATCCGTTTGAATTGCTGAAAATTAAAACATAAGTGTAAAATTTATGCTAGATTCCTTCAAGTTTCTTTTTCTCTTTTATTCACGATACCACCTAGTCTTAGGAGACTAACTGGGTATTTTATTCTGACCTAAATTGCTACGTTGTCTATTTGCTGCAGGCGTCGCCCAGCGGTTCAGCCTTATTCTGACTCCTCATTCATGAGGTTTCGAATTTACACACAACGACGCACCACAGTCGGTAGGACTTCCCTGGACGAGGGACCAGCTCGTCACAGAGACCTCTACCTGACAACACACACAACACTCACAACAGACAAACGTCCATGCCCCCGGTGGGATTCGAACCCACGATCCCAGCAGTCGAACGGCCGTATACCTACGCCTTAGACCGCGCAGCCACTGGGACCGAATGTTTCCTTCAAGTGGCCACTTTTTAAGTCATTTTTGTAGCACGTGCCTCGTGACTGGAGCATTCGTTAAATCTAAATGTTGTCTTGACTGGGTGCTTGACATCTAGTCTTGTTATTACTAATATAGCAAAAAAAATAATAATAAATGCAACTGAATATAGAAGAAAGAATGTTAAAGAATGCCGACTAATATCAACAATTATTATCGCGTGTCTTAGATGAATAAATGAAGTAGGAATGGTGTGACGTTAGCCCACCTTATTTATCAACCTTGTTGTCGTAAGCTTATAAGAGATGTGTTATAATTCAACAATAAGAGCGCAGGCCATTGAAAGTTTCGACAATGAAAAGGCCTTTTTTTTTTTAATTTGACGCAACAGCCCCCCAGTGGGCCAGGACCTTCTCATTCACGAGGTCTCTAGATCACACTCAACGACGCACCACAGTCGCTAGGACTTCTCTGGACGAGTGATCAGCCCGTCGCAGAGACCTCTATCTGACAACACACAACACTCACAAGGCACAGACATCCATGTCCCCAGTGGGATTCGAACCCGCAATCCCAGCAATCAATGGGCCGCAGACCCACACCTTAGACCGCGCGGTCATTGGGACCGGCAAAATGCCTTATTAGAAAGGCATATTATTCACGTGAGGTTTTTAAAAATTATGTTCTTTATCCGTCGACAATACCACAGAGTTTTGTCTCCACGTTTACACTTTTCGTTGTCTTCATCTGGATGCATTATAGTACCGAAAGACATTCACCTTCAAATGTTCTCAGAATTTACACCACAGACTTCACTAGACGTCAATTTTTTTTACATACAGACTACATGAAGATAAACTGTCGTGATTGTAAAAACCGCTGACAATTTACTTTTACAGTTTTTGTGGTATTGTAGAAAAAAGTTATTTTGTTTTATTACGTGGGATATCTGTCTGTAATAACAAGAAGTTATTTTGTTTTATTACGTGGGATATCTGTCTGTAATAACAAGAAGTTATTTTGTTTTATTACGTGGGATATCT
>Ga0123352_10012000_pt1 | contig 13679 bp, 12 predicted proteins | sample TergutLab28metaG_FD_89700 | JGI IMG/M metagenome (GOLD analysis project Ga0123352, IMG submission 89700) | Labiotermes labralis P1 segment gut microbial communities from Petit-Saut dam, French Guiana - Lab288 P1 | ecosystem: Host-associated > Arthropoda: Insects > Digestive system > Gut ...
CTAATACTCTTTATGATTATGCCATAATTAATTATTAATACTTATGTTAGTTTAATGTATGAACTTAAAAAAATGGAAAGGTATTTACGAGTAAATCTGTTGGGACCGGGCCCTCGTCTTATGGAAAAAGAATTTACGGGTCCGCGGTCTCACAAAGGTTCAGAAACACTGGTTTAGGAAGAGTCTCTTTGTCAGAGAGCAGGAATTACATAAAGACGAAAGTTTGATGAAGGCCGAGTGCTGGCGAGGAATAGCTGAGTGTGGATCGGGGTCGGATTATGGCGTCGCTTTTAGAATTTTTGGTTACTCATTTTCTGATTGATTCTTAATGCCACTGAGCAGAGCGCTGCGTAAGAAGAACATGCTAGTGTCTCAGATAATAAATACATTTATCGCATTATACGGAACCTAAATTTCATATCCGCTGACACAAAACCTGAGCCAGATAAGACCACTTCACACCCTTACAACCCGTGTTTTAAACATCCATTCTAATATTATCCTTCCTTCCCAGATATTCTGTTTCGGGTCTTGAGACTCTTTTTTTTATTTTTTATTTACCTAGTGCGAGCTACATTTATAACTCATCTTATCCTTCTTCATTTTCTGACTGTAAAGACATGTGGTGAAGATTACAAATTAGAAATCCACCCAAATGTGCAACTGCGTCCAGTCTCCAGTCACTTCCTCTCTCTTTTGGTTCCAACAAAACGTATGACGCTGTACTGCAGCATCCTGAGTCTCTGTCTTGCCCTTAGGGTTTCCAAATCAAATGCCTCACTCATTATACAAAAATAGCTAACTAAACTACGTAGGTTTTCACCGTTTTTACAGGCCACGCAGGCCCGTAGTGTGAGTAGAGATATAGCTCTACTCTTTGCTAGGATCTTTCCGCAGTAGATGGGGTTTGGGCGGTCAGCCCCACGTCCCGGCCGCCACTATACCCCCGGTAAAGTCCCGGTACCCATTGCACAGGAGGGTGGGTGGGCCCCAGGGCCGGTCTGAACGGGCGAAAAATCTCGTCCCCACCGGGATTCGATCCCGGACCTTCCAGGCCGTAGTCAGTCCCTATACCGACTGAGCTACCCGGCCCTCGCTAACTAAGCTAAACTAAACTAAACTAAACTAACAGCCCTTCTTGAGAACCTGACAGTTCCTCAGCCAAGTTTCATAACCGTAACAAACGCCAGGCAAAATTATAATTCTGTATATCTTAAACTATTTTTGGATAGCAAACCGAAAGACAAAAGATTCTGCACCGAATGACAGCAAACATTCACTGACTGCAATCTGCTCTTAGTTTCTTCCTGAATGGAATTTTGATTTGTTAAGATTGTTTCCAAATATTGTAACTGTTCCATCCTTTCAAAGGATTTATTATCAATTTTCATATTTTAATTTTTTTCTGCTTTCTGATCTCAAGACATGACCTACTCAGATTTATCAGCATTTACTTCTTGTCCAGTATCCTTACTTACTACAACCAAAGCTTCTATGCTTTTCTTTACAGTATGTAAGTTTCCGCCCAGTATATTAACATCATCAGCATAAATCAAAAGCTGATATGTACCATTTAATTTAAAGCCATCTTGGTTTACCTGAACCCTCCCAATGGCATATTTTAAAGCAACGTTAAAAAGCAATGGCGTTAAAGCATCTCCTTCTTTCAAACCGTTCTTAATAGGAAACATGTTAGACAAATGTTTGCCTACCCATCTCTGCTATAGGTTTCATTTTAGACACATTTTATTAGATTTACCAGTTTCGTGGGGATACCAAACTTAATGAGAATATTATACAAGACCTCCCTCCTATCTGAATCATAAGCTTTCTTGAAGTCTATAAAGATCTGACGCACTGCTTCATTTTATTCCCATTTTTTCTCTAATATTTTACGAATGCAGAATATGTGATCAGTAGTTGAACTGCTACGTCGAAATCCACACTGCTGATCCCCAGTAATTTGGAGTTATCTTGACAGCAGAATGTTGGATAAAGTTTTATGTAATTTACGAGAGTGAAGTTTCTCTGTAATTAGTACAATCTGTTTTATCGCACTTCTTATAAATATGTACAACACCCTGTTTGTAAACAGGTACACGATCGACTGTTTCCACTCCTCAGGCAATTCCTCCTCACTCCACTTAGAATTAGTAAGGTTATCGAACACAGAACGAATTACATTACCTATTGTTTTATCATTTCTGCTGAAGTATGTACACTACCTGGTCATTTGTTTCTTTGTAGCTTTTCGATAGCCATTTCAGCGTCAAAGACACCGGACTTAGAAACTAGTAGTTCTGCTGTATGTATTTCTGTCTGCCTAATATCACTAACTACATCATTAGATGTATTAGGTCCGTAATGGTGTCTGTATGTTGCACCGTTCGGCAGTAGACTCTACTGCCGAACGGTTCAACACACGAGTTCAGACACCATTAAGGACCCAATATATGCAGCCACACCACCACCGTATAAACCACACACCGATGTATTTTAATGGACTGTTTTAACAATTGTAACTTTAGTAAGCACGAATTAATGCGCTCCCTGATGATGGTGTAACTGTAACAGCGAAACATGTCGGAGATGTTTTAATGTAAATTTTAATATTGTTTTTTTAAGACAACTCACTGGTGCATCAGTTGGTGAATAAATAAAACTTTGAGCAGATTAAATATTTAGCAACTGTTGCACTGCTCAATCACATGATCTTGCACATTGGAAGGATGCTGTATTATTCATAATACTTAAAGGCGGGAAAATTCTCTTCTGTTGTAGTTTCAAGGCTTGTGTCTCCAGGGTCCGTTCCGAATCTCGCCGTTGACCCGACCATCTTCTTCAAGGTCTCTCAGTATTACCTTTTTCCTTAACTCTTTATCAGATTGCTGCCTTAGCTGTTAAACTGTCGTTATCCATCCTCGTTCCTCAACATCTACTCACTCTATCACGTTCTCTCTCTTTAGTGAGTTTCCTCTCTATTCTGTGAGTTCGCCGTGGAATAGCGGCAACCTGTCTGACAAACATGTCAGGCACGAAGTCTAAGCAACACGTGCCTATTTCGAAAAAACCAAATTCCAGAGAGATAAAGTGAAATGCCAACTTGATGCAACAAGGTAATTTTATTGATGTGTTCTTAGCTAGACATGTTTCGGGTACATACGCCCATCATCAGGAGCATTACATGTTGAGTTGCAGCATATGGTTTTCTGTACCGAGTTTTTGGATGGGTGGTGAAATTGAGAGCCGCTGGGTAGGTCGTGTGTATGGTGCGTATGGTGCCGTGGTGTCGCACGGCACCATACGCACCGTACACACTCTCAAGATCACCACCCATCCAAAAACTCGGGTATGTAAACACTCATTTTTAAGTAGCCCTGAAGTACAGGGTTTCCGGACTAGAGGTAATCACCACACTAAACACCCGCAACCTACGCAGACACTTGATCACAGACACACACAACCCCCAACATCTTAAACCTCCATCACAAACCTCCGCTACACACACCCCTCCCACAACCAGGTGAGCACAAACCTCCAGTCCCCACAAAAACACACAGACCTGTACAATACTCCACAGACCGCACTGATCAACGCCTATATAACACGGCATACAGCCACTACACACACTTCATATTATCTCATTCTTTACAGTGCAGAAAACCATATGCTGCAACTCAACATCTAACGCTCCTGATGATGGGCGTATGTACCCGAAACATGTCGAGTTAAGAATACATTAATAAAATTACCTAGTTGCATCAAATTGGCATTTCATTTTATTTCATGAGGAAGATGCACGGTCAAACAACCATCAAATTTCCAAAGAGGCAGTGTCAAGGAAATTGAATTTAAATGTATCAGGCTTTCGCGGGTGGCAGTACTGCTGTAAATATAGTATTTACATAATTCTTTCTTTTTTTACATTTTTGTAAGGAATAGTAAATGTGCGGTATACGAAAGTAGACACAAGGGCTTCCGCACATTTTTCCATAAAAAAGACCTGAACCCTGCAAAAAAGTTGGTAGAAAATCGTCTGTGAAATACAAATGGACGGAACACAAGAACCAAATTGAGGCAGTACATGTTACAGGACAAAATGTTCCGAATGTTCGACAGCTGTCAGTATCTCCGAAGTTTTAAGTGACTTACGTTGGTTTATTGTGGGCTGGGTAGCTCAGTCGGTATAGCGACTGGCTACGGGCTTGACGGTCCGGGGATCGAATCGCGGTGGAGGCGAGATTTTCCGCACCTGTCCAGACCGGCCCTGGGGCCCACCCAGCCTCCTGTACAATGGGTTTCCCGAGGGTAAAGTGCGGCCGGGGCGTGACGCTGACACCTCACCCCTACTAGTGCCGTAGTCAAGAACGAGTAGAGCTATACCTCTACTCCACCTAGACAAGGGTGCACTTTGCCTTTTTGTAACTTTACGTTCATTTATTACAAATACACTTATATATATATATTTATTTATTTATTTACTGCAATTGGGTTGTCACCCGGTGGCAGTGGTTATTTTACATGTATACAAAATATGAAATTGGCTACTAATAAATTTAAGTCTGGAGGGCTATATGAGAAGCATGTAGTGGCAACTTAGAATCTTGGGAACCGTCAAATCATTTGCTTATAGACATAGGGAAACCAAGAAAAACCTGTGTTGAGATGGCCGGTCGCAAGACCTTCCGAGTACTGACTTCTAGCATCTAAAGTACAAAAAAAACAGCAATAAACACACAGTACAACAAATACACATAAGATGACAACAATACACACAAGACAACTACAACAATGCACACAAGATAACTACAACAATACACACAAGACAACTAACAACAATGCGCACAAGATAACTACAACAATACACACGACCAACCAACAACAATTACACACAAGACAACTTAAAGCTAGCAACAATACACACGAGACAAATTAGAATTTTACAACATGTACAGAAGGTAAAAACACCCAAGTAAGGCAGTACTGCGTACATTTTATTGTAATTGTTTTTTTCCAATCATTAATTCACTCACGCTTTCACCCCAGTCCTTCACTTCTCATCACTTACTACCCCTATAAACCTTTTCCATAAAGAGTCGCCCCCCCCCACCCTATACTGCGCACTTCACTTCGCCTCATTCCACTTTACTTTGCTTCGTTTACTTCACTTCACTTTATTGCAATTCGCTACCCTCCACGTTAGATAACTTTTCACTTCACTTTAGACTTTTCACTTCACTAGACTCCGCTTGAGGTCCTCATAGAGGTGGTACTGAAGATCTGAGACTTCTGGATCGTGCGCCATTTATTCCTTCTGTTTTCCGTCTCACGACAGGTCAACAACCCCTTCCAAAGACAGTTCTCCACACAGTGCGTCTTCTTTGAATTTGCGGTAAAATCTTGTGCTGCTTTAAAGTCATCCAGTATCTGTATACGTCTTCCTCCTCGTCTTCTCGTCTCCTTCCCTCTACCTTTCCTTGAATAATGTGTTTCACTTTCTGCGAAAGCTGTGACAAATCCAGTTAGCCTTCTGTCTTTAATTGTTTTCAATATATTCGTCTCCGCCTTGGCCCCACTTCTTCATTTCTTACACGATCGGTCCAACTGATCTTCTCCATCTTTCTCTGCAACCACATTTCAGAACTTTCCAGATGTCTCTGATCTACTGCCCGAAGTGTCCACGTTTTAGCACCATACAAAGCTATGCTCCAAATTTAGCAGTTTACTGGTTGTTTTTCTTATGTTTAAGTGCAATTTGCTGGTGAAAAGAGTCATCTTTTGTTGAATGCTGCTGTTGCCATGAAAATCCTGGATTTAATTTCTCATGTACATCTTGCATAATTTGTTATCATGCTACCAAAATAGTTGAAATATTCCACATTATCCCGTTTGTTTGTGTTCCATCATAACCTATGTTGGCGATGGTTGTCCTGGGATTCCCATTACCTTAGATTTGGTAGGCCTTATCAACCGGCAAATTGTTACCGATTTTGCGAGGGATCGTAGTGCCTGTATCGTCCGAGCCAGGCAGTCCAGAAAGAGGCGCCGGATAAATTGAAACTTATGTCAGCAATAATATTTACTTGAATGACGAACACGCGTCTCATTATTGTGTTTCAATTGTTGTTATTGTTAGTGATAAGCATTTTTAATAACTAGCCATATAAGCGTCTTGGTGGGGAAACCGGAAGGAAAGGGACCACTGGGGAGACCTAGGCGTAGATGGGTGGATAATATTAGGATGGATCTCCAGGAGTTGGGATGTGGGTATATGGACTGGATTGGGCTGGCCTGGGGTAGAGACAGGTGGCGGACGCTTGTGAGTGCGGTAATGAACCTTCGGGTTCCGTGAAATGCGGGGAATTGACTAGCTGCAAAACAGTTAGCTTCTCAAGAGGGACTCTGCACCATGGAGTAAGTAAGCAAGCCATACAAGCAACACGTGCAATGGAATTTCTTGTAACTATACGCTCCCAAGCACTCTTCGGTACGCCACTGGCGACAATTGACGTGGGTGACCCATTTTCACCGACATTATCTCTAGATAACCTCTGTCTACAATATGAACTCCTCTGATATGTGTATTCTCCTTCAGTTTCGACGAACCAGTGTCTGAGTGTCTGATGTGTCTGATATTGCCCGATGTGTTTCACAGTGTGTGATTTGGCTGAGATCTGGGAGTCTGGGAGTGTCTGTTGTATTTGGGAGTGTCTGAAAGTTTCTGATGAGTCTGATATTGCCTGACGTGCGTGTGGGGGTCTGATGTGTCGGAGATTGTCTGATGTGTCTACGGGTGTTTGATGTGTCGAAGATTGTATGATGTATCTACGGATGTCTGATGTGTCGGACATGGTCTAATGTTTCGGCGGGTGTCTGATGTGTCGGAGATTGTGTGATGTGTCTACGGATGTCTGATGTGTCGGAGATGGTCTAATGTTTCGGCTGGTGTCTGATGTGTCGGAGATTGTGTGATGTGTCTACGGATGTCTGATGTGTCAGAGATGGTCTAATGTTTCGGCTGGTGTCTGATGTATCGGAGATTTGTGTGTCGGAGATGGTCTGATGTTTCGGCGGGTGTCTGATGTGTGGAGATTGTGTGATGTGTCTACGGATGTCTGATGTGTCGGTGATGGTCTAATGTTTGGGCTGATGTCGGATGTGTCGGAGATATGTGTGTCGAAGATGGTCTGATGTTTCGGCGGGTGTCTGATGTGTGGAGATTGTGTGATGTGTCTACGGATGTCTGATGTGTCGGAGATGGTCTAATGTTTCGGCGGTTGTCTGATGTGTCGGAGATTTATGATGTGTCTACGGATGTCTGATGTGTCGGAGATGGTCTGATGTTTCGGCGGGTGTCTGATGTGTCGGAGGTTGTCTGGTGTGTCTGAGAGAGTTACTTCAAATTTCCTCATTCTTGTGTTTTCTTTAGCTGCATCTTCCTTTTCCATGCTAATTATCATCATTAGTATTGTCCCACCTTTCCAGAAAATTTTTCATGTTTCATTAATTCCGCCCTTGCCATACAACAAATTATCACAAAGCAACTATTTACCTTGTCCTGCCCCTTCTCCTACAATTTCAATATTATTTCCATTCTCATGCACTGTTAATTCATTCCTCTCAGTATCGTGCCTAAGTAACACAATACAAGAAGTGCAGCTGTGAATGATTACTACTGGATTGATGGATAGATTGATGGATGTAAGGGTGGACAGTTTATGGATAGGCCAGGCCAGTGGCCAGACCATGAACACAGTTGGCGCAGCGGCTTGCAGTGTGGGTGCGTATACGTACTTGCGTTTATATACGTATGTAATGATTTTTATATAGACATATATTAAAAAGGTAAAGTGATCCCGTTATAGGACCGGTGTGGCCCAGAGTGTGTGTAGAGGTATAGCTCTACTCTTCCATGACCGCGGCACTAGAATGCGGTGAGTGGTCAGCAGCACGCCCCGGCCGCACTTTACCCCCGGGGAAGACCCGGTACCCATTGTACAGGGGGCTGGGTGGGCCTTAGGGTCGGTCTGGCGGCGGAAAATAGCGTTGTCACCGGGATTCGATCCCGGACCGTCCAGCCCGTAGCTCAATCGCTATACCGACTGAGCTACACGGCCCACCCACCCACACACACACACACACACACACACACACACATATATATATATATATATTACGTGTGCATAAGCATAAGAAGCTTCTATGTCAGCACCGCACAATCAACATTTCAGTTGCACACTGCGCTCTGTAACGATGCACCAAACATCTTGCATATACATATTAAATTTGTAAAAATGAGTTGTGTCCGGCCACGGCGATTCGACAGAGGCAACACGTGGCTGCTCTAGGGTATCGCGCGTTTTGTAGCGCGCTGATCAGCATGTGCGTGTTTGAAATTTTTCAAATGCACAGTGGGTGTGTCCAGATTTGTAGTGGGCGTTTTGCAGTCACTCGCACCTCCTTCGCTACAGGCGTGGAGTGTACAGGTGGAAGTTATTTGGGCAACCATACGAACTACGAATAAAGTGGTGGGTGGGTGGAAGGCCGAAGGACTTCGAGTGTGCAGAGGATGACTAGAAACTCTCTTGATAAATGATGGAGGATGGACAATTGTAAAGGAAACTAGAATAACTGAAAGGCCTCTATTAGGGATGTTTGTAAAAAGGCTGAGATCTTAGCCGTTAGAATATCGATATCAGGTGTAAAGTTTTATCTTTTTCATTGTCTTATTTACCGGGGTACTGATAAGTCCGTAGCCCGACCAGGAAGAAAACAAGCTCGGAAGCATGTCAGGGACGCGCGCGATTTCAGCAACATCGAGACGCGAGCTGTCATCGAGTTTCTTTTTTCTTGCAAGGCAAGGCGCCGAAAGAAAGTCACGCCATTCTGACAGAAACATTAGCTTGTTTCCTTCGTGGTCGGGCTAAGGACTTATCAGGACCCCTGTACAGCCTGATGATGGCCAGATGAATAGCCAAAACATGTAGCTGGTTTATGTCTTTGATACAAATATACGCTGTGTTCGACTGTTGAGCCACCTTAAGATGGGCGGTGGGTGGGTGGAAAGGGAGAAACAGAATAAGGAACTGCAAACGGATTGGTGGCTTATAAATGAGGATATGGAAGCATGGTGAAGAGGCGGTTGGATGTTTGAGTGGAAGATGCGTAGTTGTAGGAATGGGAATTGGATGGATGGCAGAAGGGTAAGGTAGATGGATGGATTTTAGAGGGCTCATTGTATAGAAAATCAGCAGATGGAAGGATGAACAATGGTTGAAATCTTTTGTGAATCAGTGAACGTTTTACATAAAATAGACACTGCACTTACTTACTCCATACTTACTTACTTACTTACATACATACTTACTTACTTACTTATTTACTTACTTACATACTTACTTACTTACTCCATGGAGCAGAGTCCTTCTTGAGAAGCTAACCGGTTTTGCAGCTAGTCAAGAAATTCCCCGCATTTTATGGAACCCGTAGGTTCATTACCGCACTCACAAGTGCCTGCCACCTGTCCCTATTCTGAGCCAGCTCGATCCAGTCCATACCCCCACATACCACTTCCTGAAGATCCATCTTAATATTATCTTCCCATCTGCGCCTGGGTCTCCCCAGTAGTCACATTCACTCAGGTTTCCCCACCAAAATTCTGTACACGCCTCTCTCATCCCCATACGCGCTACATGCCCTGCCTATCTCATTCTTTTTTTATTTTATCACTCGCACAACATTGGGTGAGCAGTACAGATCATTAAGTTTCTCATTACGTAGTTTTCTCCACTCCCCTTTTACCTCGTCCCTCTTAGGCCCAAATATTCTCATCAACAACCTATTCTCAAACACCCCCAGCCTACATTCCTATATAGACACTGCCTTATAGAAACTGTGTTCAAAGAAATTCTATGGGAAAAACACCGAGAAGAAACCACTGAAATGAGCCTTTAGAAATTTGTTAGTGTGGAATTCCAGCTGGATATCCAGGTGCTGGAGGGTGTCTTTTATCTGTGCTGTTTGTACTATATCTGTTCATCAGAATCACCTCTTCTTCTTCTTTCAATAATCATCGCTTTTCACTCCTAATCTTCTGTTGCTGCAGTGCTTATTTGCGCATTATTTCTGTAGTCTGTAATACACTTGCAGCAAACAGAATGCCTTACAGAAGCTTTTCTTGTTGCAGGTGAATCCAATCAGCTGGACCTTGAAGGACCGCTGTACATTGGAGGCGTAGGACCACCCACAGCCCCACTAACCGTACCGCCAGTCCTGTGGGCCGGAGTGCTCCGTCATGGATATGTCGGCTGCATGCGTGATCTGGTCATCAACGGGAACGCCATCGACATCGCGGGGTACGCACGACAACAGGATTCCGGTAAGTGCAGTGCGTTCCGTCATTCTGTTTGCGTTTATAACAAGGGCTAAATGTTTTGAATGTGAGGTTCACCTGAATAATATTTCAAAATAAACTTCCTACCCATCATGAATCATTGTAACGGACACCAAGTGACACGTGCAGTAATGGTACACGTGTAGCTATTTCACTGTTTTTCTTCTGGCTCTCCATTATTGTGTACGAGGGAGAGTCAAATGAAAGCTATAAAAGTGCGATAAAAACTCGAAACACAGCTCGATTGTCTTGTAAGTTGGCAGCAATAATACTGATGGTTTGAAGAGCGGCCGACAGTTGGCTGTACGATACTACGTAGAAAAATGATCTTAGTAATTAACCAAATTAATGCACAAAAACTTGTTTTGTAGTAGTTTATTAGATGCCTTTACATGTTTCGAGCACTGTTGTGCTCATCATCAGGAGGTCAAAATTGTATTATACAGCATCTGGTATCATCACACTCTGTAGGTGGCTGTCCTGTGCACAGGTTGGGAGAGGAGTCCCTCTTAACCTGTGCACAGGACAGCCACCTACAGAGTGTGATGATACCAGATGCTGTATAATACAATTTGACCTCCTGATGATGAGCACAACAGTGCTCGAAACATGTAGAGGAATATAACAAACTTATTATATAACAAGAATTTGTGCATTAAGTTGGTTAATTACTGAGATTTTACTGAGATGTTCGGTCAGCAAAACGTAACAAAAAAATAGAAAAATGTAATCATTGTGTACCTTTTGTGTTCAGTAAATTAGGAGATAAACATATTTAAGGTTTTCGCCTGACTCACCCTCGTCTAAGGTGCAATTTAAGGTTTTCGTGTGAGTCACCCTCGTATATAGTGCAATAAGTAACGAGATAAAACGTATTTAAGGATTTTACGTGACTCACCATCTTATATAGTGCAATTTAAGGTTTTCGTGTGACTCACCCTCGTATATAGTGCAATAAATTACGAGATGAAACATATTTAAGGTTTTCACGTGACTCACCCTCGTCTAAGGTGCATTTTAAGGTTTTCGTGTGATTCACCGTCGTATATGGTGCAATAAATTACGGGATAAAACATATTTAAGGGTTTCACGTGACTCACCCTCGCATAAGGTGCATATTCACTCTGGGAATTGGGACTGGAATATTTTAATGAAACTAAATGAGTGAGGCCATTTTATTTATTGCCGCCAGTTAGAAAGTAAACCTTAAGTTGACCGAACCACAAGTTCACCGGCCATCACTGTAATCTGTTTTCAGGTTTGTCCAACAAATATTAACCGTGACACTGCAGTGAATTTTATAATGATTGATGGTGGATACACGGGTTAGTTTTCAGTTCAAGATTTTTTGTTCCTGCAGTGATTTATTACTCCCATATACGGGGATATTGTGGAAATTTCATTCCCTGTCCCCACACCTTGCTTGGCGAGGCCTAAATAAAAAAGCATCTTACACCATATTCATGGGAACGTGATTCTAAATGCAGTGACACCAGAAGGATTCGCACCGTACGATACGGTAGAAGGTTGTTACCGTTTTTCAGGGGAAAATTACGTGAATTAAAGGTAATATTTTACTTCAGAAGTTGGCAGCAATGAAATAACGCATATAAATGTGTCGTATGTTTATTGGAACGTGCATCATTGTGATAGCTGAAGAATAAAAGACCAACTTGATGTCACTAGCTATTTTATTTCACTTCTTATGTGCTCAACGTGTTTCGGAAATTAATACATCCATCATCAGGAACTTGCGACTGTGCTGTTGAATTACCAAATTGGTCTTATTGTTCTTGGTTCGATGTGTGTTGGAGTATCGGTGTAGTTGAGTTGGAGTGGTATCGTGTTGCAGGCTGAAGCACACACGGACACCACTCAAACCCAGCCGCACCAAATCTCCAACACACAACGAGCCAAGAACAATACGACCAATGTGGTAATTCAACAGCACAGTCGCAAGTTCCTGATGATGGATATATTAATGTCCGAAACTCGTTGAGCACATAAGAAGTGAAATAAAATAGCTAGTCACATCAAGTTGGTCTTTTATTCTTCAAATAATATGAGATTTGTGAGTTATGGTGGTCTTATTACGATGAATTTCATGGCGTCGGTCTTCGTACTCCGTGTAGTCTATCTTCATGTTAACATTGTAGAGAATGTCCTTCCTACTTGTTCAAAATGAAAGGTGCGCCGCCCTGGGAAGGTGGTGTAGGTGTAAAGCGCGCTATATGCTCTCAGTTAAACTGAGCGATTTTAGTGTGCAACGTCATACCTCACGGAAAAACTGAGTAAACTGCGCATTTTTGACAGGCAATAGCGTAGGCCTCAGAACTGTCCTTTCCAATCGTCTTTCACACACAGAACTGCGCAGTTCACTCACGGAATCCCACAGTTTCCTCAGTTTACCTACCCACACCACAATGGCATCATCTCAAGACACATCCGTTTCTAGCAATCCATTCAACAGATGAACATCGCATGATATATTCCTTTTCAAATAACACTTCTTACTGCACATTTTACGCTTTCTTTTCTTCTTTTCGGATAACATTATGGTCGATGTGGCTAGCAAATAGCAAACGACAGCCTTGTTTTTATCCACCAGTCACACGCACAAGAAGACACACAGAACTAACAAACCTGATGGGAAACCTGTGCTATGCCAGAGAACATTCAGCTCAGTTTTTCGTGCAGTTTTTTATACAGTTAAACTGCGCAGTTTAACTTAGAGTGTAAGGGGCCCTAAAGGAGCCGTGACAGAGAGAGAAAGAGAGAGAGAGAGAGAGAGAGGGAGAGTGATCTAAGAAGGTTGTATTTTAGGCAAGGCATCCTCTTTGCGCTTTAAATATACTAATAAATAACGTAATTATAAACAAAGTCCAAACACAACTTTGTTTGTAAATAACCATAAGCACATTTTTTCAGCTATAAAAGCCATCTTCAGATTCAAAACAGGATCATATATATAAACATATTTTTCAGCGCAATGAATGTTAAGAACCAGATCTGGTCTGACATCGTACGGAGGCACCGTGAGATGTACTGCACAGTAAAAATTACTTACTTACTGCATGGTGCAGAGTCCTTCTTGAGATGCTAACTGGTTTGCAGCTAGTCAATATATTCCTCGCTTTTCACGGAACCCGAAGGCACATTACCTCACTCACAAGCGTCTGCCACCTGTCTCTATCCTGGGCCAGCCCAATCCAGTCCATATACCCACATCCCACCTCCTGGAGATCCATCCTAATATTATCCACCCATCTACGCCTAGGTCTCCCCA
>Ga0123352_10012001_pt1 | contig 13679 bp, 8 predicted proteins | sample TergutLab28metaG_FD_89700 | JGI IMG/M metagenome (GOLD analysis project Ga0123352, IMG submission 89700) | Labiotermes labralis P1 segment gut microbial communities from Petit-Saut dam, French Guiana - Lab288 P1 | ecosystem: Host-associated > Arthropoda: Insects > Digestive system > Gut ...
AGAATGATCTCCTGATGATGAGCTTCTAGAAAGCTCGAAACATGTAGAGAGTGAATGACGACTACCCATGAAAATAAAGGATAGTCTACAAGTGACATCGTGTTGGTTATTTTAAAGAACAACCTCTACATGTCTCGGCCGGGGCGTGGGGCTGACCCCCCACCTCCATCTAGTGCCGAAGGTCCTAGAAAAGAGTAAAGCTATACCTCTACTCTCCCTAAGGGCCTTCGTGGCCTATAAAAAGGGTGAAACCTACCTACCTCTACATGTTTCGGGCATGTTCGTAGCCCATCATCAGGAGGTATACTGTACATATACAACAATTGGGACGTGTTGGGCTTTTCAGTGGACAGTATACCTCCTGATGATGGGCTTCAAACATGCCCGAAACATGTTGAGGTTCACTGACGAAATGAACTGAGGATAAATAATGAATCAATTTAGTTTTCATTACACGACTGTGAAATAAATGCGACTCTTTTACTGTTGCAAACGTGATACGCATTGTCGTAAAGCTTGGTGGAAATCTGTAGTCTGATGAAGAATCTGATGACAGTGTGACTGGTGATTTTATCTTTACAATGGATTTCTCCTTTATTTTTTGGATGGCAAATCTCTTCCTCCCTGCCCCAGATTTAGCATACTGCCTTCTTTCGTTTTTATCACGCCCTTTTCTGAAGTAGCAGCACATTATTTGGCATGTTAGATGAACTCTGCTTGATTGTGTCAATACTTGCTACACCGCAGTCACATAGAGATACCCAACATGGCAATATTTAGCCCTGCGGAGTTTGTGTGGGTAATTCGCTGAAGTCATTAGAGCGGTACATGCATTCCTCTAGAACTCAACTCTCGCAATATTCACGAGAACAGAACATGTTTATAACATAAATAAAGTTGTAGAGTTTTGACGTTTTGCTGACCGTGCATCTCAGTATATTTATCTCAGTAATTAACCAACTTGAAGCACAGAATTTTTGTTTTACAATAAGTTTATTTCATGCCTCTACATGTTTCGAGCACTGTTGTGCTCATCATCAGGAGGTCAAACTTGCATTACACAGCCTCTGGTTTCATCACACTGAAACAAGTGAGTGGTCTAAAATTACCAAAATACAATTCTATAAATATTAGCAAATAGTAGTAAAATTTATATGTGAATTTTTCTTGTGTGATTACTGTGTATTAGTTACTATAAACATGCTATGTCATGTAGAGGTTATGTTTATCCAGTTAGTAAACTTATTAGAAAGGTACACTGTGTATTTACATTTATGTTTGCTTAGTCTATCTAGTTATAAAATCGTATAAATTACTGATTATAGATAAAACTAATTAGCAATTTATACGATTTTATAACTAGATAGACTAAGCAAACAAAGTTGTAGAGATAACTTTTATTACCCATTATTTCAATACCATGTACCGTGCATCTTTTATTATTTTGTACCATGACCAACAGATGCACAATTATTTCACAAAGTAACACACTCCCACATGTTTCGACACTATCGTGTCATCCTCAGGGAGTTTGTAATCAATACCTTGTAAAGTTACACAAGTATTTCAAATGCAGCTGCTGGTAATACATACCGGGCCAGTACGACATACAGATTATATATACGGCCAATACACAGACTGACTTCATGAGAGCTGTAGCAACAGGATTATTTTAGCCAATTTAATTTGTAAAGAGGACAATTTTAATGTTTTAAAGATTTTATAATATTGAGATTTCAACGACTATAATATGAGAACTGAAGAATAAAAACCAACTAGATGCCACTTATTATTTTATTGTACTTCTTAGAGGCTCAACATGTTTCGGGCACTACTATGCCCATCATTAGGAGCTCGCGACTGTGATGTTGTTTACCACATTGGTCGTTTCGTTCTGTAAAGACGGACGGGTTAGCGTTAATGTAAATTTATGGTTCTTAGTGGTGTGTGTTGGGTGTGAAGTTGTTTGTTGCTTGGTTATAGCTGGTGACGTGTTTCTGTTGATATTAATATTTGTGATCCTTTGTGCCACCCCCTCCATCTTTATAGAACGAAACGACCAATGTGATAATCAACACTATAGTCGCGAGCTCCTGATGTTGGGCACAGTAGTGCCCGAAACATGTTGAGCTTATACGAAGTACAATAAAATAATAAGTGGCATCTAGTTGGTTTTTATTCTTCAGTTATCACAATGATGCACGGTCCAACAAACATCAAATAGAATATGAGAACTTGCATAAAACCTATGTTAAACATCTTAATTGTAAATTGTATTACCAACAGCTGCATTTGAAATACTTGTGTAACTTTGCAAGATATTGATTAGAAGCTCCCTGAGGATGATACGATAGTGTCGAAACATGTAGGAGTGTGATAATTTGTGAAATAATTGTGCATTTGTTGGTCATGGCACAAAATAAAAAAAATGAAAAACAGAATAAAAAATGTAATACCCATCTACAAGGGGAGTTTAAAGCGCCTGAGCATGAACCATACCCTGGTTCAGGCGGTTATTCGCCGCCTTGTCACAGCTGAGGGTCGGGATCGATTCCAAGGCTGTGCGTGTAGCTTTCTGTTGTCGACAATGACAATGTATTGCTCGGTCTGAGCGATCCTTCTGTTTCTCCTACCAGCGAGCTTTGGCCGCACGTAGCGGTACTGCGGTTTACGAAATAATGAAACGTAACTGAGCTAAGGTGCCGGAATTCTTAGGCTATGCCCGTGTTTCTTAAAGTCTTTTGTTAATGATTAGAAAGTATACACGCTTCTCAGTTTTCCGCAATGTCTTCATACACGGGTACAGAAGCTTGAAAAACCTCATTCCAAGACCTGCTATATGCGTGACTAATGAAGAGACGGTAGGTACGGAACAAGGCCGTTAAATCGGGATCTCGAGGGGCCAAGAGATCAGGTGACAATAAAGAAGTCGATAGGTCAATGACTATATCATCATTTAGTAGTCTGCCTTAAGACAGGTCCAAAGCCTCTTCCAAAACGAGCTCTCCGCATAGTGCGATCTAGAGCTTCCTTCTTCAAATGAAAGTATCTTCTCCTTTCCTTAAGGTCATCCAGTAGCTTCCTACGTCTTCTTCCTCGTCTTCCTGTCACTTCTATCCCCCCCCCTTTTATTTTTCCTTCAATAACTCGTAAAAGGCAGTTTCTAAGCAAAATGTGACCATCCAGTTGACCTTCCGTTTATTTATTTCATGTAGGATATTCCACTGCTCCTTGACTGTAAGTAATACTTCTTCATTTCTCACATGATGGGTCCAACTGATCTCCATCCTTCTCCAGCACCACATTTCAAAACTTCCCAGGTGTTTCTGATCTATTACCCAAAGCATCCCAGTTTCAGCACCATACAAAGCTATGCACCAATTGTAGCACTTCACTGGCTTCTTCCTCAATTCCAAGTCCAATGTGCTAGTAAAAAGAGCCCTCTTCTCGTTGAATGCAGCTTTTGCCATAGCAGTCCTATGTAATAGCAATGACTATACCGGGGTGCTGATAAGTCCTTAGCCCGACCAGGAAGGAAACAAGCTCGGAAGCATGCCAGGGACGCGTGCGATTGCAACAACATCGAGACGCGAGCTGTCATCAAGTTTCTTTTCCTGCAAGGCAAGGCGCTGAAGGAAATTCACGCCATTCTGACAGAAACATTAGCTTGTTTCCTTCCTGGTCGGGCTAAGGACTTATCAGCACCCTTGTATCACAGAGGTTAAATTAGTAGGCTGATGCCTATGCAGAACGCAGGCTGTATTGACTGTGGATGGGAAGTATTAGCCTACAGTCTGCAATAGTCTCATATCGCTCAAAAGGTTCAATAAAAATGTACCATATTGTATAAAGAATGAAAGAAAACTCCTCGATTGGGTATCTTAGTAAGGGCGAGGTTGAATTCCTGTCGCTCTGAACATTCAAATATTTAAGTTACGGCGTCTTATCTATTGATAAACAGTTACCGATTCATGCGTGTGGTTACTGCGAAGGATTATTTAATGGTAAATAACTTGATGTACGATATCCTACGCCGGTCCCAGTAGCCGCGCGGTCTGAGGCGTAGGTCTGCGGCCGCTCACCTACTGAGATTGTGGGTTCGAATCCCACCGGGGACATGGATGTCTGCTGTGTGTGTTACGTAGGGGTCCCTGCGACGGGCTGATCACTCGTCCAGAGTAGTCCTACAGACTGTAGTGCGTCGTTGTGTGTGATCTAGAAACCTCATGAATGAGGAGGCCTTGGCCCGCTGGGGGCTGTCGAGCCAAGAACAAACAAATAAACAAACAAACCATATCCTACACGCCAACTCCGTGCTAGGTCGGATGGTTAACATGAAAGAGCATAAATATTACGTCGGGGTTTTATTATTACTGGCTGAACTCAGATCTGCCTTAATTTTGCTCCACTGCTGGTGACTTAAAGAAACATGTTGAGCTTAACGTGCACGTGGTATGACCGTAGAGCTGCAATACGACTGTGGCAAGAGTACTTTGAGACAGTTCCAATGAATAAGCCATCTAATTCGTGCATGATATTAAACCGCTGGAAGAGTACGGTCCAGCGTTTCTCCATGTATAGAGGCCTCTGATCGTCTAATGGGTCCAGCTGTTTGTCGGAAAAGGAATTTAGGAAGCGCCTTATAGCGTAAGAAACAAATACAGATATGCGTCGCTTAACGACGGGGATACGTTCTGAGAAACCGCGTCGTTAGGCGATTTCGTCGTTGTGCGAACGTCATACAGTGTACTTATGCAAACCTAGATAGTATAGCCTAAAACACATTTAGTCTATATATAGCCTATTGCTCCTAAGCTACAAACCTGTACAGCATGTTGCTGTACTAAATATGGTAGGCAATTGTAACACTGTGGTAAGTGTGCAACATTATATTGCAATATATTATAATATCGCTCATTCGCGACAACACTGTCACAACACTGTCACAACAACACTGTCACAACAACACTGTCACAACAACACTGTCACAACAACACTGTCACAACAACACTGTCACAACTCAAAATCTGTGATTTTTCAGGAGAAACGTTTAAAGATTTTGAAGTGCTATAATTTCCTATGGGTGCAAAGACGACACAACTGCTCTCCAGCGGCGAGTTTCACAAACTGCGTTATGACACTATACCTGTTGGAAGTGCATCTGTAAACGTTTCTTTCTATACCATTAACTCAAAAAATGTCAAATTTCGAGTTGTGACACACTTGTCGCAAACGAGCGATATCATAATCTTATGGGACCACCGTCTATGTGCTGTCCGTCGTTGACCGAAACGTCGCTATGCGGCGCATACCTGTGTACGTAATATTTCTGTTGCGCCACAGAGAAAATGGTAGCAAAGTGGACGACGTGAAAGAAGGAAGTAGGATTAAGATTTTAAAAAGGAGAAGCTCAGAAGGGGGAAAAATGAACAATTCTGGGGAGATGGCTGCACGTGTTGTCAAATTACCCACATTCCTTTTGTTTTTTAGACACTGTTATTTAGTAATGTCAAACTTGTTCCGCTCGAAGAAATAAGTGGCATGATGAAGATTACTCCGCCACGTGCTGCTCCAGATTTTCCTTTCATCACTTGTCATTGTATTCCACGAAAGTTTCGTCCTTTAATTCCCGCAATCACTCCCACATGCCTTGCGTGTAATTCTTAGAGCTAAACAATTTTCACTGTCAGTGTATTGCCACATTTTAAATTTCTGAAAAGTTTTTTTTTTGGGGGGGGGGGCCTGTCTTCTATGGATAGGGATGTACATTGCCTACTGAATTTAATTTGAAATTCAAACTTTTCCTTTTTTCCTGTATGTGGATGGTTAACATACAATGTGCGTTATATTTAGCGTATTGTGGGATCTGAAGCAATATACATTGGTAAATATATAAGGAGGATAGTCTTTTTTTACCAATTTGATGCACAAATTCTTTATTTTAATATATTTATTTTACTCCTTTATGATGGGGACCGAGGTAGCACAGTGGTTAAGGCGCTGTGCTACAAATCGGAAGGTCGCTGTTTCGATCCCAGCTGGTGTCATTGGAATTTTTCATTGACATAAAATCCTTCGGATCGCAATATGGCCCTGGGGTCGACTCAACCTCTAACGGAAATGAGTACCAGGAGAATTTGTCGGCCGGTGCGTAAGGCTGACAACCTTACCACCATCCTGTGCCGTCATGAAATCTGGGAGCTTTAATTTCCTGAAACCCTCTGGGCCACTCCAGACTTGTAACGGGACTGCTTTACCTTTATTATACTCCTGTACATGTCTCGAGCACTATTATGCTCATCTTCAGGAGTTCACTTGTATTAATACAGCATCTGGTATCGTCACACTCTGTAGGTGACTGTTCAGTACACAGGTTACGATAGTCCTCTCGTAACCTGTGTACTGAACAGCCACTTAAATAATAATAATAATAATAATAATAATATTTATTTACTGCAGTTGGGTTGTTACCCGGTGGCAGTGGTTATTTTACATGTAAACAAAACATGAAATTGGTTACTACTAGATTTAAGTCGGGAGGGCTACATGAGAAGCACATAATGGGAACTTGGAAACTTAAAGAGAGTGAAGATACCAGATGCTGTACTAACACAACTTGTGCTCCTGAAGATGAGCATAAAAGTGCTCGAAACATCTAGAGGAATGTAATAAATGTATTAAAATAAAGGATTTGTGCATCAAGTAAAAAAAGACTATCATTATATTATGATGCACGGTCAACAAAATGTAAAAAGTAAGGAGTCTATTGCTACCAATTTTAGCTCAGAAGGTAAGTGTATCTTGAGGAGGGAGGCAATAGGTTCTTCCGAAAACCTACGTTACCCTAAATTTTAGGAACTGCAGGCTACCCTAAAATATTGGCACATATGCACCAAAACATATGGCGAAACATCCATCTGTATCACCATGAGAACTTCAAATTTCATATATACTCGTACAGGACTAATTTACATTCAACAAACTGCCAGTTCAGTCACCTTCTAACCCAACCGTATGTTTGTGTGTTAAAATATATATATTGGCTTTACACTTTAAATACTTTCTTATTAAATTCTCATATTGATTGATGTCATAATCTTGACTGGATGTGATCATGCTGTTGGACGTCATCCAGTAGTCCTTTGACCAATCAACAATCAGCCAAAACACTGTCTAACCCAACTATGTGTTTGTTTTGTCGCACAGTCGTTTTAGACGGTGATGATTTGACTGGCTCTTTGTTTATTGTTGAAAACAAAATGTGATGATGTCTATCGAGCTAATTTATATTGTTTCAAATTAACTGATTTAGGGCATAAATTGTCAAGTTATGACTTGAATTTTTGTTTTCTCCTGTATTATATAATCCAGTTGCTTAGAGTAAAATAATTGGAGGTATTTTTAGTTGTAGAATAACGGACAGAGTGGCTGCTAATGTGTGTGTGTTGGTGGGGTGGGGGGTTGGAAGCTACACGTATCAGCACTCAACTCATCGTTTATCTGTCACAGGTGTATTAATCTTGAATTAATATAAACTGAAGATCTTTCAGCATTAAAAGTAACGTGTATGCATATATGAGCAATTTATTTCCTAAGACGCTACCCGGAAAAACTGATATTTTCCTCCTATTTTGCCATAATTGGTTCCTCTGTGAATACAGTATGTTTCTTTTATAAGACAGTGTCGGTAACATTACACATTTCAGGTGAAAGAGTATTTTAATAATAGCTGTACAGTTGTAGCAGTTATAGGAATATGCACGCTAAACGTAATATCCTCCACAATTTTAACTGCGAAGATTACGTATGTCTACGTGGTTCGTCTAGTACGCCTTAGCACGTGTTCGGTATGTAAACGTGACTATGCGATTGTCAGTTTCTTGACTTTGGTGACAAAAGAAATCTCAAGTACAGTTCTTAAGCTTTATATTGTTCATTCCGCGCTTTATCAATAACAAATTCGCGACACTAACGCAACAGTTTTGTGCATTTTCTTGGTATAGTGTCACTGAAAATGATAAGTTCTGTCGTACATAACTATTTAAGAAGATATTAACCTCTCGTGTGTGGGCCGGGATAGGGTAGTCGGTATGTCGACTCGCTACGGGTTGGACGGTCCGGGGATCCAATCCCGGTGGGAGCGAGATTTTCCGCACCCGTCCAGACCGGATCTGGGGCCCACCCAGTCTCCTATACAATGGATACCCGGTCTTTCCTGGGGGTTAAGCGGCCGGGGCGTGGCGTTGACCACCCACTCCAATCTAAAGCCAAGGTTAAAGAAAGAGTAGAGCTACACGTCTGCTCCACCTCTGGGCCTTCATGGCCTGTTAAAGAGTGAACTTTACCTTCACTTTTACCTTTTTTAACCTCTTGTGTTATTTTATATCTCCTTAAATGCACGTTATCACTTCTTAATTCTGTAACTTTCCAAACTACAAACTTGCCGCTGTTACCCTCTTGTTTCTACTCAAAAAAGGTTTTTATTTGGAGTTACGTGGAGAAAGAGTGCTGCAGGAAAGTCCAAAGTTATATTCTTTCCTGCATGGTGATTTTAAAGTAAATGCGGGACACAATAAATGGACATGGCTACATGAACTTGCTTGAAAATTTCCTGTTGCACCTTGTTTCTCAGTGGCACATATAAGTGAATTGCGTTTCATACAAGATGGGGCACCACATTTTGCGTTTTCCTTTCGTTCGTGGCTCTAAACTGCTTTCCCGATCGGCGGATTTGTGCATCGAGAACCGGTAGAAGGGCGTCCATAGGATTCCTTTTTTTAGGGGGAGGGGGATGGGCAGAACACGAGATCTGCCGATCAAAACCAGGAACACGGGACAAACTGGAGAAGCAAATTTTATATAACTTACTTGACTTCTAACGGGAAAGTGTGTAGGCTGTGTCTTCCAGGTTACAGAAATGTGTGCAAAATGCCGAGACCTGTGCTGAAAACTGGCAGTGAATAGTAGTGCATGGGCTTTAAAATGGTGCAGGAATCATGACAAAACAGCATTCATTGTAGGTGATATAGCCATTTAATTGTATGTGTTTGTGGGCCAGGTAGCTCAGTCGCTATAGCGACTGAGCTACAGGCTGGACGGTCCGGGATCGAATCCCGGTGGGTACGAGACTTTTCGCCCGCCCAGACCGACCCTGGGGCCCACCCAGCCTCCTGTACAATGGACTACGGGCTGGATTGTCCGGGATCGAATCCCGGTGGGGACGAGTCTTCCGCCCACCCAGACTGGCCCTATGGCCCACGCAGCCTCCTGTACAATGGACTACGGGCTAGACTGTCCGGGATCGAATCCCGGTGGGGACGAGTCTTTCCGCCCACCCAGACCTACCCTGTGGCCCACCCAGCCTCCTGTAAAATGGACTACGGGCTGGACTGTCCGGGATCGAATCCCGGTGGGGACGAGTCTTTCCGCCCACCCAGACCGGCCCTGTAGCCCACCCAGCCCCCTGTAAAATGGGTACCGAGTCTTTCCAAGGAGTAAAGTGCAGCCGGGTCGTGCTGCTGACCACTCACCCCCTTCTAGTGCTGCGGTCATGGAAGAGTAGAGTTATATCTCTACCCACCCTCTGGGCCACACCGGGATCACTTTACCTTTAACTGTATGTGTTTGCTGTACAGGCACCCTGCATGCCAGTTAGTGTTAACAATTTTTATCCGAGCAACATGAAGCCAGGTTTAAGAAACCATGTTAACAATGAAGTTACCTCATCTGTGTCTTTCTCAAAACAGCAACACACAGGGTAGTAACTGCAGTACTTCAACGCCAGCGCATAGACGCTTAAATTAAACCATATGGTGTATGTACTTCTTATTTACTGACACGATTTCACGTAGAACGTAGATAGGAATATAATGAAAATAAGAAGTGATGACGTCTTGCACATTCCTTCTATCAAGAGCACACATTTTTTAGGAATATAAACGTTAAACTTCCCCCTGCTAACCCGCGAGACCGAATACCTGCAAGAAACCCCAAAATCTTATCCGGAAGCTTTTAATTCTAAACATTTTAATTACGCTTTTAGGCGCATTCGCAAAATTGCTAAAAATCGACTATTAAGCTTCGTCAAGTCTGTTCGTCTGCATGGCAAAACCTTGCTTCCCCCGGATGGATTTTGATGAAATTTGATATTGGAGTTTTTCTAAAATCTGTCGAGAAAATTAAGGTTTAATTAAAATGTGATAAGAATAACGGGTACTTTACATGAGGACCAATATGGCTGAAGTTTTTATCATATCTCGCCCACTTCTTCTTAGAATGAAAAATGTTTCAGAGAGAAGTTGTAGAGAATATCAGGACACAGGTTCTGCGACCGGCCACCTCGACACAGGTTTTTCTTGGTTTCCCTGTGTCTATAAGCAAATGCTGAGATGGTTCCCAACATTCCAAGTTGCCACTACATGCTTCTTATGCAGCCCTCCCGACTTAAATTTACTAGTAACCAATTTCATATTTTGTATACATGTAAAATAACCACTGCCACCTGGTAACAACCCAATTGCAGTAAATAATAACAATAATAATAATAATCACCTTTATGCAGGGTATTTATAATTATATTCCTGAGACAAACTATGTCCCTAGGGAATACAGTGTTGTAGCTATTCTGTTGTTACTATTCATGGTGCTTATATCGTTAGTTTCAGTGTTGAATCTATTGTATTTTTACATTAGTACTTTCCGAAGTGTGTGTGCAGTGTCCAATATGGCTGTTTTCTGGAGTTCCTTGACTTTATATTTACCTGGTATGTTGCTCACGTATTTTCTGAATGACTTTGAAATAGTCCCAGTCGCTCCTATTATTACCGGTATCACCTTTGTTTTTACATTCCACTTGCGCTGTATTTATATTGTAAGATCTTTATATTTATATTTATTATTATTATTTATATTTGTTATTATTATTTATATTTATTATTGTTATTTTATGGTCAGTAAATTTATTTTTTCGAAAATCCTACCGCTTATCAATTAATGTGGAAAGATACTGTAGAGCCGGTAGGACCACAGAAGACAATATGACGCATGCGCCTTTCATGCTGGATAACTAAGGCTACAGACACACACTCAGAATATGCAATACTTAGTGCTTTTCATCTACAACCATGGTTGCACGAACGCGCCTCAATATTACGTTATACGTACATAACCTCTCTTGGTAAATTTGTTTATTTTGTCAAATTTGCTGGATTTAACATAATTTTTTTGACTACTGATTTCAGCTTATCGTAGATTTTTATGATATTCTTGTGAAGTTGTGATCCTAACAATGTACATGGATGATGTGAAATAGTATTCTAAAATTTACATAATCATTTCTTTTGTGTCTTATTTGCCTGATGGTGGCTCTCTGTTAAGTCGAAACATGTCGCACTAACTTTTCAAAGTCTATTGGTCACGTGATGCACCAACAGTTTAACATTCAACAACTGTACGCTCTGCCCACACTGTATTTATATGTTTTGTATTTATCTGAGAACAAACAGCGATTTGTGCCACTTACAACATAAACTGATTGGTTTTTATAACCGAGATGAAAAGAGTTTACAGCGCGGTACGGACTGCATCTTTAAATATAATTCAGGTTATGTGTTTTGTGTGGATCTGAGAACAAACAGCGATTATTTCACTATACAGCATTAACTGACTGGTTTTTATAACAGAGACGGAGAGTGTTTACGGCGCGGTACGGACTGGGTCTTTAAATACAGCAGTCTGCGCTTCGTCTTTAAGGGGTTAAACTCTCCAGTATATAAAGAGTTGTGACTGGCGATTATTACCCATTTATTAACTGAAGGACTTTGTGTAATGTGCAACAGCGACTCACTGTTAACAGTTCGTGGTATGGCAGCAACGATAGCAGCTGGCATCATTCTTATTGCAAACTTGTGGTGTAAATAGACACAGACAGCGAAGCGTTTCTGCATAGACTAATGAACAGTAATAAGGTAGCATAACACCAGCTTCTTACGCGTGAAGAAGTGAAAGCGTAGGTTAGGCCGGACGCTTCTCTGGTTCCTGTGTTGAATCGGGAGCAACAGGAGAGGTAAAAGTCGAAACTAATAAATATGGTAAACACAAACAACATGAGTGAAAACCCAACATACCTTCTGTAACTGAAAAAAATAGAGACGCAAACAAAGATAGCCGGTTTCTAGCACGTGATGGAGCCGCGTTGTCGAAGGTTGTGTAACAGAAGACTTTTGGTTCATGAGAGGGAAGTTGGGAGAGAGAGGTTATTACTAACATTTTGGGTTTCCTTCTTACGTATGGGGGGACCGCAGTAGCATAGTGGTTAACGTGCTGTGCTACAAATCGGAAGGTCACTGGTTCGATTCCAGATGGTGTCATTGAATTTTTTCTTTGACGTAAAGTCCTTCGGATCGCTATGGCCCTTGGGTCAACTCAACCTCTAACAGAAATGAGTACCAGGAGCATTTCCTGGAGGTAAAGGCGGCCGGTACGTAAGGCTGACAACCTTACCACCATCTGTGCCGCTGTTATGAAATCTGGAAGCCTTGAATTCCTGGAACCCTCTGGGCCACTCCAGGCCTGTAACGGGACTGCTTTTGTTTTCTTACGTATGTCGTGTGTTAAAGAAATTCCATGTTTACCCACAAATATATTACCATTGCGATGTCAGGTTTCCACCTGCGATGTAGACGAGATCTGCACTCTTCTTGGGATTATTACGCAACGAAGAGTGATAATTCCGTACCGACGTTTCGGTTTAAAAAGGATTTTTTAACACTTGAAGATGGGACCGATATGTTGTCCCGAATCATCAGTAAGGAATTGCCACTCTTCGCTATGTAATATCCCAGAAGAGCGCAGTTTGATATTAAATTTGTTTAAAAAACCGTCATTCGTCCCCGTTAAATTATTCTTTTTTTTAGTATATCTAACACACTTATGTTTGCTTCTTATGTTCATAACGTGCATATTGCATAGTAAGTTGTTTATTATATACTAATATATACAAAAATAAGTAGTATATATTTATATTAAATTACTCCGACATGTTTCGCTCTTAATAAACCGTCTTCAGACAGTTTACATTTGTGTTAGCTAAAGTTATGAATTATTAAAACGATCAAATACAATATAGTGGTGTGTTGTTATGATGAAATGTTGGTAAATATGGCTGCATATGTAATTCCTGTTTAGTTAAGTAAACACCCAATTCCGGTTCCTGTTTACTCCGTACCACACAAACACCACACACCAAACTCACACACCACACACACCACACACACACACACAGACCTAACCAGGAATTACATATGCGGCCACATTTACCAATATTTCATCATAATATTACTATATTGTATTTTATCGCTTTAATAATTCATAACTTTAGCTAACACAACTGCAAATTCCCTGAAGATGCTGTATTAACAGCGAAACATGTTGGTGTAAATTAATATAAATTTACACAACTTAGTTGTTCATATGTTGGTATATAATAAATAACTTACACTCATATTGTATTGCAAATGTTCTGTTTTTTATGGTATTGCGTGCACAGAATTCCGTAAACGTGTAGTGTACATGTGGGCCAGGGAGTTACGTGTAGTGTACATGTGGGCCAGGGAGTTACGTGTAGTGTACATGTGGGCCAGGGAGTTACGTGTAGTGTACATGTGGGCCAGGGAGTTACG
>Ga0123352_10012003_pt1 | contig 13679 bp, 8 predicted proteins | sample TergutLab28metaG_FD_89700 | JGI IMG/M metagenome (GOLD analysis project Ga0123352, IMG submission 89700) | Labiotermes labralis P1 segment gut microbial communities from Petit-Saut dam, French Guiana - Lab288 P1 | ecosystem: Host-associated > Arthropoda: Insects > Digestive system > Gut ...
CGCCTAATGTCAACTATAGTGGTCGTACCGCACCGCTAACCTCTAAAGTTGCATTTTATATATTTATTCAACAAATATAGGTAATGAATATTTTAAACATGGTGTATACTCTCCGTTTTTTTTTCTTCAAAATGCAGTTTGTTTCATAATTCTAACATATTTGGTTCCTGTATTATTCACATTTTATATACAGAGTTTGCTAACATTTAAAAAATAATTCCGGCGTCAAAAGGTTAATAGTGCAAGTATGGTTACTAGGCAATATACTGAGTAAAGAGTCCTTGTGAACAGCAGAAAAGAGGTGGTATTCCAGATTTAAATTTAGTTGAGGGGTTTAAAACTCCTCAACCAACGAAGCTAGCATATCACTGTAAGTTATACAGAGTCTTGGACTATAAGAGACCCTTTGAAATAACAGCAGACACGTTTGTGCCAGGTATCTGTCTTGTGCCAAACGCAGAGACAACTATGGAAATGATGTGAAGAACACCGTTTTGGAGTCCAGTAGAAGATTACAGACGAATGGGTCGAAATGATGCCTAGAAATTCAGTTCATATTTTTCTACTCTGAAAATGGGGAAAACATGCATCCGAAACCTCGGTAAATTTATAAGACTCTACACACCTTCAAAGACCATTATATAGTGTTCTTCGTAATGATTGCCGCAATGATGTAAAATCTCAAAAAGTGTCTTAAACACGTTAGGAAGAATTATGGGTAGTTCTCGCAGTCCTACATAAAAACGTCTAAATAGCGTCGTGCACTTACAGGCCAATACTTCATATGTGTATAATGCTCACAATAAACATAAAATATTTCCTTCTAAACGACTAACCGGCCGATCTTTATATTGAAGAGGAAGAGTAGTATCAACAGCATTTAAAAGATTTTTTCCCATTGTCATAAAAATATTGCAAGCAACTATTCAAACGACAAACCCGAATCTACTAATATACAAACACAATTTACGATAATTATAACATACACATAAACCTAGTTCACACGCGAGAAACAAAAACCAATACACCCAAAAACATAAATTCTAAATATGCAAAACGTAAAAAATTTTTTAGACTGAGGTGTTACAAAACAAAATTTTAAAACACGTCTGCAACTCATAATACTAGGTCTAGTAAAACATAAGAAGAGCCAATAAAAACGAAATAGTCAAATGTAAAAACAACAAACACACTGTGTTGGTGGAGGTAAAAACCAACATGAAACACATGTCATGAGGAAAAGAAAAGGCCTAAACCAAATCATATTTGGATCCTTCCCTGTCAAAGAGAACCAACTAGGAGAGAATTTCTTGTCAGGCGGGAAAGGAATGTGTAAATAAAATTGAGATTCATTTTGGTATTCAAAGGGAAGGGTTGGTATGGTTAGATTCTGAATTACTTTTACCATTAGCCTACCCAAAAATACATGTGAGGAAATTTCCGCACATCACGACACTGCAGGCGCGTTTAGTCTCTTATTGTCTTTAGAGTCTTAATTCTTTGACGTTTCCAAGAAAAACGCTAAAGACGCGGATATCTGACATAGGCCTTTGTATGTCATACAGAACACACTTTTAAGTTTATCCTGTTAGCAACAGATTTACAATGGACTGCAAGAGATATCTTGAGCACGACGAAATTGAAAATCGATTAGTTTTGTTAAGTAGTCGAAATTTTCTTCGGCCTTAGCTAGTTCTGTACCTCAAGGAAAACACAGACTGTCTAAATTACAAATACAAATCACAGTACGATAAGTTATCATAGGAATAAAGTTGTATTCAAGTAAATTGCCTGTTCTTTGTCCGATTTTATCTAAAACTGTAGCATATCCACAATTTTCAGAAAAATCACGAACGTGAAATTTCACCGCAATCCTTCCGCTGGGAGTAGTATTCATCCAATGGACAGATGAACGGACGGACAGACAAGACAAAGTTAATAGTCGCTTTCCGTAACTGCCCTTGCAAATGCGCCTAAAATTAATACACCGATACGCCATACATATATATATATATATATATATATATATATACACTTATTTATTTACATGTATACTGCATTCAACAAGAAGACTCTTTTCACCAGCAAATTTGACTTAAATTTAATGAAGAAACGAGTAAAGTGCTACATTTGGAGTGTAATTCTGTACAGTGCTGAAACGTCGACACTTCGAAAAGTAAATAAAAGATACCTGAAAATTTTGAACTGTGGTGGTGGAGGAGGATGGGAGATATCATTTGGACCCATCATGTGACAGCTGAAGAGGTGTTACAAAGAGTCAAGGAGGAGAGGAATATCCTACATACAATACACAGAAGGAAGGCTAACTGGATTGGCCACATCTTGCGTAGGAACTGCCTTCTAATATACGTTACTGAGCGAAAGATAGGGGGAAGGGCACAGGTGGCGGAAAGACGAGGAAGAAGACGTAAGCAGGTATTAGATGAACTTAAGTAAAAAACGGAGTACTGTAATTGAAAGGAGAGGCATTAGATCGCAATCTCTGGGAGTATGCTATGGACCTGTCTTAAGACAGACAACAGAATGAAATGCGTATGATATTATTTGCTGTTTTATATGTTTGTGGACTTCTGTCTCTCGCTAAGCAGGAATATCACAGACTAAAAATTTAGGACGTTTGAGAATATATGTCGAGAAGAGAGAAAAAAGAAGGGTACCTAGAGAAAATTTAATAGTTTTTACTTTTCGTCAAATTTCATTAACCTAATTAGATACAAAATGAGCTGGGCGAAGAATATAGCACGTTCCAGGAAGAGTGTTGCTGTATTTCAGGTAATAATCCGAGCATTGCCTGGGAGGATTACAAAATTCTGAAATCACTCAAGATAGACGATGGCTGGATCGAAGTTTCGATCCAAGACCCTGCAAATTCAGAAAACTTCAAGGCAGTCAGTGTGCCTAACTTTTGGAAGGTAAATGGATTAAATTACGGGACAAAAAATAATTTCGATCGTATTCGAGGAAGGGTCACAAAACTGGGGGAAGCCGACGAATATATCAGTGCAGCCGACATTACGTTTAGTACACTGGCAGGATACAAACCAAACTAACAGCCACTGCACTGCGATGCTTGTTCTCAAGCTTCCTGATTCGACACTGCAAGTAAATCTGACAGCCCATCTGTTCTACAAGGCTTGAGGAAACGGTTGAAGTTTAAAAGTACGGACTAAAGATCAGTTGTAAGTGTTATGGCGGCATATTCTGACGAATATGCCGCCATAACACTTACAACTGACACGAACTGTTGAACTTGACTTGTAATTTTAGCTAAGCACTGGTTTTAGCTCCGTGATGATGGTTCCTACGTGAACCGAAACATGTTGGAGTGACTTTTATAAGTTTAATTGGTTTTTAACAATTCAAAGTTTTGTATATAATTGAGTGCATTATTTGGATAATACCGACACAAACTGTTTAATTTTACTTGTAATTTTAGCTAAGCACTGGTTGTAGTTCCCTGATGATGGTTCCTGCGCGAACCGAAACATGTTGGAGTGGCTTTTATAAGTTTAATTGGTTTTTAACAATTCAACGTTTTTATGTAATTTAATGCATTAGTTGGATAATAAAGCATTGTATCATATAAATTCGTCTGGTGATTCAGCTGCGAAATCTCTGTGTCATACAGCGTTAACCATAAGACTCGAACAAAAATGTGAGATACGGAAGGGCAGCAAGGGCAACGTATCCTCCTCTCTGCAGCTTGTCGTGAACAACTGCAGAAGTTAGCCGCCTGTAAATGAACTACAACAAAGACTACACGAGTTTAACCTCCTGTAAATTCACTACAACAATAGCTACAGACGTTTAACTTCCTGCAAATAAAGTACAGGAACACGAGCTGAACTTTCTACAAATAAACTACAACAGTAAGTAGGGTAGTCTGATCACATGTAAATAAAATACAACTACAACTACAACTACAACTACAGAAGTTGAACCTTCTACATAAATACAACAATAAATAGAGAAATCGAAACCTCAATAAACAAAATAAACAACACCCGCTGAATTTTTGACAGCCTGTTCAAACTCTTTTAAATAAATTGCAACAATAAGTACAAAAGTCGAGCTGCCTCTCAACAAACTTCAAAAATATCTACGGAAGTTTAACCTCTTGTACAAACCACAGGAATAAGTACAAAGGACGAACAGACTATAAATAACATATACAATAGCCATAGAAGTTTGATTGTTTAATGTCTCGTAAATGAGTAACAACAATAAGAACGAAACCGAACTGTCTACAGATAAACCACAACCATAACTACAGAGGTTTAGTGGCCTATAAACAAAGACAGAGTGTGACTAGGAATTGAGATGATGGTGAATGGCCGACTTCACAGTCCTGCCATTGTCACGCTGCAAGTAGCATCACATATACAGTCGAGAGCAGACTGGACATGGACGTGTTTTTAGGGAATATATAACCGACTTTTCCGGGAGTCGCAGCCTGCTCCTCCAACAGCGCAGACAGTCGCTGTGTTGACTGAGCTATCCTACTTGGCTAGACAGTAACAAAATATACTTTAATTCTCACAGCCAGGTCTCGACAGCAGCTGCTAAGCTCAAAATATTGTCCTTTAACTGAAATGTCTATTCTTTGTGCCACCGAACCAACCATAGCCATAAAGAGCATCGACGATAACAATGGCTCCCTACGTATGTCGTGTAGGAGACTCAGATGCGTCTTATCGATTGGTGCTTCCTGATGCAGGTTAACGCTTTCTAAGTGGGTATTATTTTTTCTTTCACAGGAACGATGCTCAAGTCGCGTTTTCCATGTATGATGAACCAGAGGGAAAAAGGAGATGGGAATATGTCAACATAGGCAGCAGGTCTGTGAGAACCGAACATATGGGCTCCACAGTTTACAGTTGCTCTAGGGAGATAGCTTCTGTTGGAGTGGAAATCATATCCAAGTGTCCATTAACACATCCATACCCGGCTGGAAGTCCGTCGGAGTTCACAAGCAGGCCAGGAATTCATGCAAAATTTGGAAGTTTTTCAGTCACTTTAAACGCAATCGGCCAGGGAAAAAGCTCTCCGTCAACTTGCACATCATAACATATCCTGGATCCTAAAATTCTCCGGACATTGCCCCCTGCATAGCTTATGTCATCGCCGAGGCCCGGGTTCGCACCCATGACAGTCCAAGTGGGGCTCTTGGTAGACGATGTGGCGCTGGAAAATTTCTGCTTACATATGGTAACGACGCAACAAAAGGCGGATGCATTTCCATGTCTGAAGTGATACTCGAAAATGCAGTCATTCAAATGCTTGCGAGGACCTACACCATACGCGTGTGAGAGAGGTATAATGTTGTTAATTCAATAATGATCTGCAAGTATTTCTAATAACCTACCTACAAGCCTGACGGTCGAACAATTGAACATAATGTTTTATTTGCTTATTTATCGATCTATTCATAAAATTAAATTACTCCCGATTTATAAAATTCAGAAGTATTAAGAAGTAGAACGCTGTTTTGAATGGCTGTGTTCCTCCTCTTAAAAGGTCACATTCTGACACAAATGTCACACACTATATTATTAACAAAGGATAAATAATCTCACGAAGCAGCCCTTCGCGAAGAGTTACAAGATTTCGCAGCTATTTGACCTTTTTAAGGACTCCAGATCCGTTACCGTGTTAACGACAGATTGAGAGCGGTTCCTGTCCTGATTCACATAAAACCAGTCAACACAATCCAGTCCCACCTCTCAGGACCCACTTTAAAATTATCCTAAAAAAATGGGTTCTTTGCTAGTTTTTTGACCACAATGCAGGCATTTCTCATCTACCACATGGCCACTACCTGCTCCAGACTTTTCACCTTCTTTCTACAAAATTCCACATGCAGTCTGCACACATCATATTTACAAGGACTATTATCTACAATGTGGCCTTCCGGGATGTGCCACCGTGCAGTCTTGTACTTAATCACCAAACGGAAGCAGCGATTTCCGGTGTATGAGTCACATTTACCCTGAAGACTGAGGTAACAGATTCCTCCGAATCGTCTGTAAATACTTAACAGATTACCTGCTGCTATAATAATGGAAAACGCAATTTAATCTTCACCGTCACGGGAACCTAAAGTCGGAAATACTATCACGTTTGGCTGACGCCAGAACAACATTAAACTGCTGAATCAGAAGTCATTTGCGTGGGCACAAACATATGTCAAGCACAAAGGCAAGCGCAACCACAAACACGACGAGCCTTTGGGCGTCCGTCCCTTCAAGCAAGAAGCAAAAGGATGAAATTATGACATTACATTAACGTGACACGAAAACGTAAATTTTCATACCTTTCCACAAAAGTAAACCTCGTTAAAACGTTCTACCAATGTAGAATCACTTAAGTCATAGTAATGAAGTGTGCGAATGCCTACACAGACACGATATTGTGGTTAGCACTTGCTGTTCCATGACAGACACGATACTGTAGTTGGCACTCCTGTTACGTAATAGACACGATACTGTAGTTGGCTCTCCTGTTACATAATGGACACGATATAGTAGTAGGCACTTCTGCTTCGTAACAGACAGGATACTGTAGCTAGCAGTTCTGTTCCGTTATACACACGATGCTTTAGTTGGCACTCCTGCTCCGTAATAGACAGGACATTGTGGTTAGCACTCTTGTTCCGTAATAGAGAGGACGTTTTGGTTGGCACTTTTGCTCCGCAATAAACAGGACATTATATTTAGAACGTCTGTTCCGTAATAGACAGGTCGCTGTGGTTAGCTCCCATTCCATAACAGACATTCATTTCGAGACCCATTTTGGTAAAGGGTGTCTTTTTCGATCACTTTAGAGTAACCTCCATCGGCTACGCTCTGAAGTGTCATATCACAATAACATGAATGAAATGTATGAAATTCTCTCAGCGGTGTAATAAGGTTACTATTTTCAGGGGTGTAAGGCCGTGCAGTCTGGCATACGGGTACGTGGGGCTCGAAGGCTGCGTAGATGATTACGAATGTACCTGCCTACCTACCTACCAAACTACACAGTGTCAACATGCCGGTGTCCGTAAACTCATTACGCTACAATGCAATCGATTTGAAGTGAAATATGCAACAAGGTGTTGTTCCCTAACTATGAAATACAGAATTACGGAATGCTGCTTGGAGCACCGAAGTTCAGTGGCCACTAAGTAGCTACAGTAGTCACCTCTGCACTTCTTCAGCGGGTTAAGGTTCAACACTACAAACACCGCCACGTTAATAGCCTGACAGTGAGCAGTTTAAATGAAAACTGACATTCGAACAGAAGTGACTCCAATATACCTCACTCACTTTAATTCAAGTATAACTTGAATTAAAATGATATATCTGGACATCGTCACAAGCGTGTTCAAAACCTTCCTCTGTTACATTTATAATTTAGCCAAATATAATGAACTCCTGGTGATCTGATGGAAATAATTAACGTTGATAATACCAAAACAAATCTTTGAAAATGTTTTTAATCCGCGTTCATCCACATCCCATTCTCGAAACCCTTTTCTTAAACTAAAAAAATATACTAAATTGTTTGCTAAGCTACTTCTTGGTCTTCAATGTGGTCACTTTCAAACTCTACTGCCTCTGAAAATCTGTAAGTGTTCTTTGTACCCCTACCCGACGACCCCAGCAATATTAGACATCTTGTTTACCTCTCACGAAGTTCCTCGTCAGGAAGTCTTCCTTATTTCTCAAGTTCTTAATTTCTCTTCGGGGCAAATATTTTCCTTAGCACTTTATTTCAAGCATAAGATAATTATGAATTTCGCCCCAAAGAGGCGATCAAGTTTTGTGGTTGGAAGTCTTAATAAGCTGCAGTGTGCCCAGGGTGTAAAACTGACCGCTCGCATAACCTAAGCTCTTTCTCACAATTACAACACAGAATCGCCCGATATACAAGTTGGTCAACGTGCAACACGCACAAAATAATCAATAAACTTATTAATAACGATTGTAAGTTACGGGAGCAAAGCATAACTGTAAATATTACAGAATGCACCGTGGCGTGAGTCTGCAGCCGCTCGCTTGTGGGTTCGAATTCCACTGGCGGACATTACAGCCTGTCTCTTGTGAGTGAGTAAGTGTGAGGTAAAAGTCTCTGCGTCGGGCTGATCACTCGTCCAGAGAAGTCCTACCGAGTGTGATGTGTCTAAGTGTGATCGTGAAACCTCGACAACGAGGCTGTGGCAAAACAGGGGTTGTTGCACCATGGAAAAAATTAAGGAATATTCCGCATGTTTACCAAATGCTACTAAAAATTATATCTGCCCTTTGATGGCAGGATCTGATAAACATATGCGACCAAGGTTCAAAAGCTGCCGTTCTGGATGTGATGCTATTCATACCAGACTGCCGATGAACGTATTAAAAGAATATTACTTTAAATTGCATTAAGTATACAAGACTTTCAGGTTTGCAGAATGTGCGAATGCTGGAAAAGTATACACTGTGAGCTTTTATGAGATGTAATATGAACATTCAACATCCATATTAGAAAAAAAGCTTCGAATAAGTGGAGTTTCCTTACCTGTTGTGTTAGAAGAGCAAAGCCATGAGTTCTCCCGACTACAGCTTAACTGCATAATTTGTGCAAGAATAAAAACTGTATGTGACCGTGACCTTTGTATTTGGAGGAATGCGTTTCTTATGCAGAATGTAAGTTCATCTACCGAGCAAATCTAACATGTTTATTACCGATTTCGGGATTCCGCCGCGAAATAAATGAGAATTCGGTCTTATGAGTTAGGACGCAGCGAGTGGTGGTCATTGCTTCCCGACGTTTCGGGACAACCGGGACCGATAAGTGGTCCCGAAACGTCGGTAAGAAGTTACCACCACTCGACGCGTAATAACCAGAAGAGCGCAGTTTTCTTGTTTATTATTTTCATATTGTAGACTAATATTTAAATATATTTTATAGTTGCGTACCCTAATACCACTACCACCACCACCACCACCATCACCATCAGCAATAATACAACAAAACAACAATATACTAATAACAACATAATATTGTGTACTGCATTTATATAATGATAATAAAAGCATTATTGTTAATGGATATGTACCTGAAATACAGAAACTTTTCAACAGAACTACAGCCACAGTGCAACAGGAAATGCACTGCACTTTGCATCATAATAGCTGTACCTACTGAGCACGATCTCAAAACGTTTCCGGTGACTTTTTTTTCGAAACTTCGACAGTTTAGCTTACATTCAAGAATCGGCCCGTAGAAAAGTATTCAGTTTGATCAATTCACCGCAGTATACAGACGCATGATTAGCAACAATGTGACTAATAAATAAGGGAATGAGGTACGTGTGGGTTACAGAGCGGATACTTGCCTAGCGCGAAATTGTAACACTCATTGTAACGACTACTATGAATATTGTATGCTGGCCACATTAATAATTTTAATAATACCAATAATTGTTATAATAATTATTATTATTGATGGTTTTGCCGTTATTCTGTAGTCGTGGTCTCTTAAATACGTCTCTCTTCATATTATTTATTATCGCAACTTAGAGAATTAACTGTACAAATCAGCCTTGAAAGCCTCATAGCACCTTCTCTTGATTTCTGTAATGTTATACTGAAATGCCAGCGATGTTAGCTTCTGGTCCACAGTAGTAGTGTTAGGTGGGTCTGATAGCTACCTGTAGCCGTTCAGACTTACCTAAAACACACCACTCAACATCTGAGCGCGGCAGGTTTCGATATTTGAATTATCAGTAGCTATGCTTCATGCGACTTAGCCTATAGGAGGGCTGGCCAATATGCGACCCTCGAGGGAAGCATTTGCGTCCTCGGTTACTTGAATAGTTTCATTAAAGCAGTCTAACAAACACAATATAATAGTTTTCATTGATATTCTTGAAGTGGTAGATTGGGGTTGCCTATTTGGCATGACCGAGTTTTACATTTTTTATTCCGTGCATTACTCGTACAGTTCAGTTAATTATACTTGAAGCCAACAAATGCACATACTTGTATTGGTGTTATAATATCCAATGCACACTATTGTATTAGTGTTACAATATCAAATGCACAAGTTGTATTGTAACACTAATACAACTGTGCGCATTTGTTGGTTTGAATTTTAATCAAATCAAATGTATGTAATATAAGGACTGTAAAATGTAACATATAATATAACAGGTCTGCAGAACAGAATATGACAACTTAATGGCACAGAAAATGTTCAGAAACGGTAGCTCATTACTTTTAAAACATCTCAAAGTAAGCCAATAATTTGTTTTACCGAGTTTAGTACACACTACTGCCTTGTCATTCAACCGTGAGTTTAGTCTAACTTATTGCTTGTAAATAACTACGTTCCAAACAATTCAATTCCCAACCCTCGATATGTGCATACACAAGTTCGGCCCTGAGGCGAGTCCTTAATGAATTATGTGGCCCTTCTGTATGTTGAAGTAGCCAGCCCTGGTCTATAATATCAACAGGACATGTGGTCCTGCTCCTTGGAGGCGATGACTTAATACACAACAAACGGCAATGCAGGATGTACTTAATGTAACTGCTACGAAGGAAGTGTGCTGGTATGTTCAAATTACAGCGTGTTTTTTTTTTTGCACCAGTGGCGCCTCATATGATGTACTTGACAGTCAGCAGGTGAGCAGTCAATGACACCAAATTAATATAAAGATTTTGGAGTCGACCACTCCTTTTCCTCCGAGAAGTACGAACTCGATGCTTGTTGGGTGGCTTGCCATCGGTCTGGAAAACGTGCCATTTTTCCGCTCCCCTAAATATCACATCCTCGCAACTAGAATACACAGGAAATTCCGTGACAGTGTACTGCGGGCCACCATACACCCGCGCCTACTTTGTCCATTCGTCCGTTTTTCCTTGCGGTAATGGGACACGGGACAGGGAAACCAGAAACATCAGGCCTTGCTCATGTAACCTGTACTAGTTTATACTATTTTAAAATAGCATCGTGCAACTTTGACGAACGTCGGAATAAAGTTGGCAGTATTTCTGACAACTGTAAGTTGCAATGTAGTCCAGGAGATAACTTATCCCACTACTTTTCGTGGATTTCCTTGAGGATAATAACAGAAGCTCCATATTTCGGTTCTAGACAAGGAAGGCACCTACCATTTCCTTGTAAATTTTTTCCTCAGTTACTCCAGGAATACATTTCACAATTTACCAAGACCGTAAGCGCCTAACTCTTGACAGAGAACTCACTAGAGGATATCGCATATCAGCTGTTTTGCGACTGCTGGCGACAGGCAATACATTTCCAGACTGACGTTTCTTACAAAGACATTCGGTTCTTACAAAATTTCAGGGAAGCTGGAGATCAATGTCAATAATATCGACATACAATATATATTTTACAGAGAGGACAAGGGAAGACAGGCAAATTTTGCTCTCTGGCTACAAATCTTCCATCTGAACCCTAAAATGTGCAAGCCTTAATACACGGCTTTAAGAAGACGCGACGAAATCTCGAATGTCGCGGGATATTAAAAAAATGTAATTACGACTGAATACCTGATTTAAAAGATGCAGAAATTAATTTTAAAAACTGTAGAACTGTTTGACATTCGCAATAATATTTCTGATTTCAATGGAGGAAAATTTCCTACCCGTGACATAATTGTCAGACGTCACACAACAATGGACGACGGACAAAAGTACCGAACTGAGCACAATTTAGATCGTAGAGAAGCGCATAAGTGCATAAGAAAATTTAACTTCAAGAAAATAACCTTAGTGTTAAATAATTTTTTATTGTACAATAAAAATAAAATTATACAAAAAAGGAATAACGACGGCTTTAATTCCAAATTCTACAGCGTTTGTTGAAGGTGCAATTCTTTCCAATTCGTTTAACTTTTTAAAGCCCACTGTTCAACGTATGCGTCGCCGGGTTTGACACTAAAAGTACTGCATTTTACGTAAGATGTGCTTCAGCGCTCCGGCCTATTCTAACAATAAACAGTCACTGTTACCCTGTGCAATTCGTAACGAATACGAGTCTTCTGTGTGAGATACATCCTGCACCTTGACGCTAAATGTACAGTACTTATAGACTTCGCAATTATAAACGTATATACAATGAGCAGGTATCCTTGGATAGGGGGTGAACAGTTTCTACAGGATAAAAGAAGATAGGGCAGATATACAGGGTGATTCAGGAGAAAAGTCTAATAACTTGGGAGGCGATAGTATGGGTTATTGTAAGGAAAAAAAATATATGGGCATGTGAATAATTCTGAATGGTGACTGGGACGATGCTATTTCAATCACCAGAGCAAACTAAATTAGATTTTTGTTGGAAGGGTTGGATGAAGGGCGAAGTTTACAAAAGAAAGGTGAATACACGAGATGAACTGCTGGCTCGCATTTTGGATGCTGCTGCCCGCATAAAGAAACGTGAAGATCAACTCAGACAAACGACACTAGATCTTCGCACACGAGTTGCAAAGTGCACTGAAATTGAAGGTAGGATATTTGAATATTCATTGTCAGCTGTAAAAATCTGTGTAAAAAATGTCATTACAAAGTTAAATTAAAATTAAAATAAAATTTACAACAAGTAATTTATCTTGATTTACTGCCATTCACAATCCTTTTGTATTTGTAGGTTCAAACAGCTATTTCTCGGTAACCAGAATTAGACGCATGTTCATATGAAATGTTTTTCTCACAATGACCGACACTATCTCCTCCAAAAATATTGATATTAACTCTTGAATCACCCTGTATATGTGTGCTACTAGCAGAATTCGAATCGGTGATTCACACGTCCGGAGTTTGCAGTGCCGCATCCTGATAAGACTACCATAAAATCAACTTGCGTCAAACAGGATGCTTTACACTTACACAACCACGCAGCACATTAATTAACAGAAGACAAAAACCTAGACACACAGGGCCTAAAGTATTTTTGAGCACTTGCGGTCACTGTTTCATGTCGCAAGGGAGACATCTGATATCCGCCTGCAGAATTATTCGCCTCAGGTTGCAGAGATCCATCGCACATATCCTTGGTGAGAAGACGTTGTTTGTTAGTATTTGTGTTAGCCTCAGATAGCGACAGCAAGACGGCCACAAGAAGTGTATTTTGCTAGGAGACATACTGTCACTTCAGACTGCTTGCAGTTACACGTTCAGAGAACTTCGTTTCTTGTAACCGCCCGGTATATTCGGCTCCCATCTCCCGTGAGGCTAATTCCAGTTTATGAGTAATGGACACGTGATATTTTGTGGTTTATTTCACTGCGCAGTCACCATTTCAGACAACACAACTTCAGTTCTGGGATGACAGGCGAAGGATCTGGAAGGAAGCGTTGGTGACGTATGCAATGTACTGCATAGGTCATGGTTGTCCAATGTTTCTGACAAAGGGCCGCAATTGGTATTGTGGGCTCGTTAACGGACCGCGCGTTCAAAAATCAAATTAACTGGTATATGCAAGCGCCTAAGTAGTGTAATCTTAATGTTGTGTGTGTGTATATATATATATATATATACACACATGTAATCTTAATGTTTTGTATATATATATATATATATATATATATACAAAACATATACAAAAGTAGCCGCGTACAACAAAACAATATGTCAGTTCTCATATAACCCATAGCCCACTTTTTTATA
>Ga0123352_10012005_pt1 | contig 13677 bp, 8 predicted proteins | sample TergutLab28metaG_FD_89700 | JGI IMG/M metagenome (GOLD analysis project Ga0123352, IMG submission 89700) | Labiotermes labralis P1 segment gut microbial communities from Petit-Saut dam, French Guiana - Lab288 P1 | ecosystem: Host-associated > Arthropoda: Insects > Digestive system > Gut ...
GTAAATGAACTCCTAAGCCAGTAAAGAGCAAACCCCGGACCGCTGACGTATTTATGCGCCCGCGCCCCTTTTCAAACAGACTTACCTTTTGCCCCCCCCCCCCTCCAATCCCTATCAAAACAACATTTAAGTTGTAACGGGATTCGTGCATATCGCTTGAGCAAACATCGTATGTTAGAAACTCTAGAGCGAGCAGTGCCAAAAATACGGAATTGTAAGCCTACAAACCCGGTTACTTTAATTCTGATAATAATTATAATGCACATGCATGTTTTTCATCATTTTAAGGGACGTAACTGTACATTTCTCTACCAAATCAGGAATAAAGAAACAGCGACAGCTTCTCAATGACGTTTCCATTCTTCATAAATAGTGGAAGTTCTAAAATGAAACTTTATGTAATATATTAAATGTATTGCATTAATACGAATAATTAGTTGCTACTCTTCCCATAAAATCAATTTAAAAAAAAAAGAATTTTTCTATCGATAAGTGGAATGTGGCCCGCGCCGAATTTCAAGCTTTACAAATACCTCTAATGCCATAAAATATTCCTCCACACTTATCAAAACCACCCTAATACATTAATCTTTACAATTTTTACAATGAAGCTGGCAGATAAAACACAACACCCCAATATTGGAGCAACGAAGAACAAGTGTCAAAATTTCATGTCTGTGTAGTGTTACATAGTATTACAGTTAGGATGCTGTGTTTTGCTTGAACAGCTTCAAAATAAAGACGACGACGCTAAAGATTATTTGTGCCCAAATTCTACATACTTGTAACACCTTAATAGCCAACGTAAACAGTAGAACGTGGCCGTGAAAGTAAGGTGGGTGGTCGAAAAGTCGGGCTGACTATGAGAATTATGTACTGATATTTGTTATATTCTGGTGGTTTGAGACATCAACGCATGCGTGATTTCAAGCTTACGTTACGGCGCAAATAAAATCTTCGCTCTTCTGGGATGTTACGCAGCATTACGTAACATCAGAGAAGGACGACGATCACATCAGTTTGTATTATCCTTAATTTAAAATATTTCCTTAAGTAAAGTTGCCAGTTAGTGACCATATGTTGTGCCATGTGGTGACAACGGTTCCAGTTAACATGAGTAAACCTCTACTATTACGACATACGTGGTTTTGAGACTTACCTGTGGTATTAGTCTCCTCTTCCTCTTCTTCAGTGACTGAGCCATGGTCATCATCACGATAATAGTCCTGCTGGTCCGCCGTTTCGCGACGTAATAAAAATTCTGGTTCCTCTAATTGCAACAATGGCTGCACGACCGCAATACAATAACAGCAACACATTAGTAAAAACATGAGAAATCGATTTAAATTAAGGCGGTGGCCGCGAGGTGGCGGTCCAACCGCATGCACCACCAGCTGGTGACACATGAGGCAAGTCATCTCATTGTTGTTGTGTTTATTCTCTGAATAAAGAGATATACGGTGATGCTCTCACTGTTATCAATCTGTGTCATTATTGGGTATCGTTCCTTTACACTTCAGTCACTTCATTAGATGAATGCCTGAACGAGACATCTTTCGTTGGAAATTCTTTAGAACACTTCTTAATTTTAAGCACTTACTTTCCTGTTAGTTAAAAAAAAAAGAAAGAAAGAATAGATGAATGAAAGAAATCGTTACGCATAAGGTAAAAGAAAGTACGAAACTCTCTCAGATAACTGTAACGAGCAAAAAGGAATAACACATTCTTACTACAGAGATGTTGCACAGTCGGGTGAAACTAAAGTTTTAATTTGTGCTTAAACGTGGTCATGCGATGCCGAAAAAAATATGTTTAGTATTTTTTTTTGTATGATATATCGTAGTTACTTCCAAAACAAACATTATAAACTTCGGTACATATCTCTTTCTCTGAAGGAGCTGCACTTAAAAACTGCGATACATTAGAGCACTCTACGCACTTTCAGAAGATTATGGGTTCGATTCGCGATAGAAGCAAGACATTTATGTTCTCAAAAAATATCCGAAGTCCAACGGGGGAAACAGCGCCCAGGGCCGAGACGTGAATTTAACCACTCACTCCAAATAGCGTCGAAGTTAAGACCGAGTGGAGCTTTACCTCTCCTCCCCTTATATACCTCCAAGGCGTGTACAGGGACAACTTCATCCCTACTTTTACGAACGGTCAGAATTCTTGTCTGTTAGCAACGCTACCACTCGTAAAACCTAAAGGCATTCAGATATGAAAATGACAATCCACAAATATCCATGCACAATGTGCGAGATTCAAAAATCTCCATATGAACTGTTTCGCCAGACTTGCTGTTTATTACACAAATCATACGGCACTACCACAGTGACATAATGAAAATTTATTAATTAATAATTAAAATAATAATTAGTAAAAAGAAGTAAATTGTTGGTATTATTTGTTGAATCTCAATTAACATATTACCAAGAGCTGTAACTGCTAACATCAGGCATGAAGCACGTACATGGACTATTTTGTGATACATTATACCCCAATATGTTAATAACTGAGAATATAACTTCAAGTACGTATCCGAAACAATAAAAGAATGATAATCAGCTATCACAATAGCCATAATAACGAAATACTACAGTTCTGTACAAGGTGCCCAATTTGTAATATCCTGGAACAGAAAACTGGGTTAACTAGACTGTTACTGTCGCTTCGTACACGAGTATTTACTTCAAACGGACATGGTTTCGAGACTGGTGTTCATGTAGAAATTAAGATCGTTGCAGCTGCTCTGAGATTTATTTTCTGTAGCTAACCTCTGTTGTTTTCTACAGTTTTACTAAATTAACGCTAATCAACAAAACAGTCTTCACTGATGGCGTCAATAAGAAGTTGCCCATAACCGTCCATAAGCCTAAGTTTCAAACTTTTTGTGATAAATATTTTTGAGACAGCATGTTAAATACAGCACTTCCTGCCGGAAAAAAGAAAGCTTCCCTTTGCCGAGTAAAATAACTTTTTTATATTTGTAAGAAAAAACAGGAAATGCAAAGGTATCACTATATTAAATACCTGTTTAATCTATGTATACCCCAGTTCAGATAATAATAGAGCGTACTTTCCAATAAAAAGCAACAATTAGAGCACAATTCGTGTATTATTTCTGCTAGAAACTTAAAAAATAAAACAAAACAAATTATTTAAGCACAGGTTAAAACTTGGTTTATCACACGGATGCTCGCGTACAAGGCTCAATGGAATCTGCACCTTTCGACACTTTTAATAACCGAAAATTATTAAATTTCTATGTCTGCAACACATCGCCTGTATAAAATTCGTACACGTAATTGTCTTTACGAATCCTTAAAATGTGATTATACGCCGAATGATGAGTTATGCAGTAGGCAATGTCACACACGATCTCATTTTACCCCGAAACTGCACTATTCCAGATGAGAACGGCTGTAACGACCGATCTGGAAGAATCCAGAGCCCTCACGCGGCGCAAGTCCGATCCACTTCTGTCCTTCCTGAGCATCATCGCTCGCTCTCGTTCCATTTCACAACACGCCATATTGAAAGACGCCAATTCTCTTTAGAAACTGTATGTTCACATAGCAAATACTACAGTTTGCATAAAAAGAGTAACAATTACAAGAATAACAGTAAACGTGGGTATACTAAAAACTGTCACTTGAAGACTGACTCAAAATTTACTCTAGGCATGTCTTTTCTTGAATTATAAGGAACCACAAAATTTCTAAGCCAGTTTTTATCCTCCTTCACTATTTTGAGAAGAAATCGCAAATATATTTCCGCTCCGCCAAAAAAGACGCTTACTATTTGAACCATTATTGACTAGTATACGCAGTCATGGTAACATTTTGTTGCTGTACACAGAAACATCCGTCTGTAATGGCGGCGCTAGCTACAAGGGACCCTGTACGAACTATAGTCTACAAGCCCCATGATTCGGACCAATTTAACTCCGGTCTTGCGCGGCTGAAAATTTGTATACTATAAAAAAAAAACACCGTTTGTTTATGGAGTACAAAACATTACCCCAGTGATTACGTTTTGTACAACTGCAGGAATGTAGCAGCTCACCTGAAACAGCAGGAAGACCGTGTGGTCTTCTGCGCTTTGCGTTTTACATCCGCCAAGTCCGAGGGGTAGGTCTGTACTATAATACGGAATGTACTGTACTAGCGTACTTTGCTACTAACCACAACTTTTGGTGCTCGTATGTGCTGGCCTGTTTGTTGTTCATGTAAGGTATAGTTGGCGTCTGTCAAACAGACCTTTTGAACCACCAGGCGTGTTTGAACTGTTGCACTTCTAGACACACTGAGAAGTATTTACTGAGAGTAAGACGAATTATGAGGGCTACGAAATGCCAGTTGTTGTTCCTATTTACAAAAGACAGACAAATTCACCACTAGCTGGTTTCAATACATATTTGGTCAATTTATCAAAACAGGTAACTGTCTCACAGTTATCGCCATTAGTAACATTCAACGACGGCTCTTTTTTCTTCACGGTTCACTCTTTTGAAAGACATTCCTTTCACTCAGAGGGTTCATCAGTCAGCAGAATAGGAACGCGGCTGTTCCCCCACCACGTGTTTCTGGGTAGTGTTTTTTTTTTGTGCCACGGACGCCCAAGAATTCTTGAATATTGAACGACGGCAAAGCTACATATATTCGCAACTCATTACTCCGAAACTCAAGTTACGGCCAACGTAACAGCACAGTTGACTCTCTCTAAACAAGCCAGGGTTAAGAGTTCATGGCCTGAACAACACGCGATACTGTTGGTGCAGTGCCTCGGCCCCCACAACACAACCCTACACGTCACTGGTCCTCGGCTTCTTGCAAGGTCACGTTGAATTGTTGTAACAGTCAGATTAATTTGTAATATAACAAGCTCGGATCCTTGAATATCCACTTATGACCAGAAATCTGTTTTCTTGAGTGTCGCCTCATTAGTTTCTTTGGGCGAGTGTCGCAGTAGTGTGCGTTATGTACATGAGGACATGCAACAAACTGTCGCAATAGCGAAAACAAGTATGTATTCAAGGCTGACCGCACGTATTTTCCAAATCCATTCTTTGGGATTTGGCCTTGAGCCCCTATCCCTGGAATTCGACGAATATTTTTTCGATTTGGAGCGAATGCAAACATAAATCTGATACTTAAGGATTACTAACTTTGCGTTACGCCACACCTTACTTTATCCTCTTTTAAAACCCTACAATGAAGTTTCAGCCTACAGCGTTTCATGTGAACATAACAGCACAAATGGACACTGACCGCCCTCCGATACTTACGGGCTTATCGAAACCCCTGCATGCATTCACGATCACTTGTTTTGTCTCTACTACTGTAAGCACGGTCGGATTTACACATTTATATACACTGATTCTTCTCTAAGAATACCTAAAATTAACTGTGGTTATGTCTTTTTTTGGCACGTTCATAAAATTGCGAAAAGCGACTATTAGCTTCGTCAGGTCTGTCCGTCTGTCCACACGAATAACTCGACTCTCACTGGAGGATTTTAATGAAACTTTACATTTGAGTATTCTGCGAAAATCTGTCAATAAAATTAAAGTTCATTAAAATCTAACAAGAATAATAGGTGCTTTACAAGAAGACGTAGTATCTCGGTGAATGAGAAATGTTTCAAACACTAGCTGCAGTATTTTCATTGTTACACCGTGCATGTTGTCGAGTCACTCAATTATTATACCAACTAATGCACTTATATAAAATTTACACATTAAAACACTAAAACTGCTCCGACACGTTTCGGCCCTAAGACCATCATCATCAGGGAGCTGCATTTCTTTGCCTCGCTACGTAGCGAACCACGGAATGCATATCCATAGCAGGGCACTCTTCGCAACATAATATTACACAACATGGCAAGCTGCCACAATACTAGTACAACGAAGTTAATTTATGACTGGTTTTTAATGTGACTTTAGCAAGGCAAAGAAATACAGCTCCCTTATGATAGTCTTTGGACCGAAACATGTCGGAGCAGTTTTAGTGTTTTAATGTGTAAATTTTATATACGTGCATTAGTTGGTATAATAATTAAGTGACTAGTTGCAGTAACCATCAAAACACTTTTTGTGTTCAGTAGTTCTTTGGCCGTTTATGAGATGACAATACGGTGCATGCGCTTTGCATGCTGGATTACTAAGGCCACAAACGCACGTTCTTAATACGTCATACCTCCTGCTTTTCCACGGCAACAATGATTACGTGAACGCGCTTCATTGTTACGTTTTAAGTACCTTGCCTGTCTTGCCCTCATACTCATCTTTCGTACCGGACTGGGGCGTAACACGAATAAGCCTTAATCCCACTAGCCGATTGTGAAGTGAGAAAACCAACAAGATGCAACAGTTAGATGTTTATTTTTAACAATTTCTCAACATGTTTCGGGCATCATTATGCCCATCTTCAGGAGAACAAGACGTATGCCCGAAACATGTTGAGAAATTGTTAAAAATAAACATCTAACTGTTGCATCTTGTTGGTTTTCTCTCTCACTCCACAATTTGCTCACGATGCACGGTCACTGAAACCTAAAGCCCACTAGCCGAGTTGTAGCGCCTGGCTCGAACACCTCAAAAAATCACAGCGTTGATGCTGCTACCTATGCGTATCATAGGCTATACCTAGACAAGGAGAAAAATGGAGGTAAAATAGTGATGATATATGATTAAATCTACATTTTTAGATTAGCGTATAGGGACACACATGGTTTTAACGGAGAGGTAGCAGGAATTCCACAGATTCCGTTTCAGGCGTTCCCCTACCAAGTAAAAAAATAAATCTTGTGCAGCACGTCCATTAATGTTCTAGTATCGATGACTCAAAAAGTCTGTGTGACTTTCATGAAATTTGCTGCAGTGAAAGTCCACTTTACTTGGGACATAATTAAAGTTTGATCAGCAATTTCTACATTTTTCGTCAGATACGAATGAAATTCGATATAATATCCATGCAATACCAGTCAGTAAATGGAAGTTTCGTGAAAAATGAAATTTTTTTGTAGTATGTTTTTACTCCAATTTGCAAAAACTTTCGTACAACAGACGTCCACTAAGTGTATGAAGTGGCTGCAACTGTCGTGAGAAAAAGCGGAGTGAAACCCGCACTTCGTTGAGGGTCATCAACGAATTTAAATCCGCACTCCCCACATTTAATGTCCGACTGGGGCAAAATTCAACGTAATGTAAGTACATGCACATAACGCTGCTGAATACTGGGCAGTTTCGTGAAAATTAGATCCGCGATACCGTACATTTCGCGTCAAACGCCTTGGTAAGGCACTGAATGCATCATTGGCAATTTTGTTCGTATGTTTATGAAAACAGTTTGATATTGTCGCTCCCAAATGCTTGGGACTTCGTCACTTCTTCCTATAACCGCTCTCTTCCTATCGCGATCACATTCTGCACTCCGGTGACGAAGAATACCCGTTCTAGTGTCAATTTTTTGGTTTGCCTCTGAGGCCAAGCAACGTACTAGGGTCAGGGGTAGTTTATCATTTACACTTCATGCAATCAACAACACAATCAAGTCTCCAGCACAGCTGCGTTTCCCGATTCTCTTTGGTCTTGTTAATGGCCTTTTCTAAAGCAAATTTAAAAAGCAGTAACGATAAAACATGCCCATGTTGCGAATGACGACGCGGAATTAGGCAGTGCGGAATGAAAACTCGTACAATACACCTTCCTCACGCGGCTCGCAAAATACTGCCGTCTTATGGTTTGACACAATCTCTCTTGATTATACAGTTCTGAATGATACGACGGTGCAATGGACAGACGTGGAAGCCGTAGTTACTTCATACGTACGACTACCCGACCTGTCACGATGGCCTGCCTCCCTCCAGATCTGAGATTTCAAACAGGACATTCCGAATATGGACAGCCAGTTATTCCACCGCGACATTCAAAACATAAAACCGTCACTATTCTAACCTTAGTGGCGGCCCAGGTTTGATACAACACAATCATTCCCACTTAATTTATGCGTACAGGCAGTGCCAAGCATGGGTGGATATGGTTTCTCACAATTACGGATCCTCTGCATCAGGCCAGGCAGCGGGAGAGGGGTGTTTCATTTAACAAAGCTGTCAAACTACTTCAGATTAACAGCGAGGAAGGTAGATGCATTGAACACAATTATGGGACATGGCAGAAATGAAAAACGAAAAGGGCAAAACCAAAATACTTGTAGAGAACTGTGCCAGCAACACTTTCTTCACCAACCACCTCATCTACAACAGTTCATACGTCCTTGTAACTACACACCAAGTATAGCATTCCTCATTACGTCAATGAACTGTCCCAGCTTATGGATAATGAATTGTGATTAATCAGCACTCCAGAACGCGAGATTAGAAAGACATGAATAATGGCTTAAAAAGGAGCATGCCTCACCCATATCAGCACTTTCTGGCAGTGAAATGCCTGTGTGTCCCATCCCAGCAGCTCATAGTTTGAAGAGAATTACTGACCAGTACTAGGTGGTAGCAACTATACTTCAAGACAACAGTAAAACTGCTGCCACATGTCCTTGCAACAGGAAATTAACAATTTTTTGTATGTACCTAACACATTATCACAGAACATACCCACTCAAGATGGATGTATACATAATGAAACCAAGGAACGAAACAGAAGTGCAGGACATGGTAACGAAACAGCATGGGAACACAAAATATAAGGTCAACTTTCGCTGTATTTATTTACTGATTTTTTTCTACAATACGTGTTTTAATATCACAGATACAGTGCTTCTCGTAATAAAGCACCATATTATATTCGGTGTTTGCTTAACCAGTAATGTTAAGTTTATAAAAGTTATGGAACAAAAATTAAGAACATAATAAAGCACTTGCTTGGAAGATGATGGCGAGTGACCAAAACTAATCTTCAAAATAATGCCTCAGAAATCAATTTTTATTACTGTACCTCCCAAATTATGCAAGAAGCCTGGAAGAAAAGAATTTCACATGGAGTTCCAGTGTATGGTATTATTATGAAGGATCAGAGCTCACATTTTGGACTGTTTTATACAAAATGACCCTAATAACTCTGATACTTTCACACAAAAAGATAAATCTTTAAGATTGACAGTAAAAACCGCTAAATTCCAAAGCAAACATTTTGTAGAAATACTAGGACTTTAACTTCAAACTTATGAGAATATCTCACTCTCTTCCACAAAGCCGATCTGAACTACTGAATAAACTGTTCCACTTGTCACACCATAATCCTGGAACTTTCAACCCATACATCACATCAGAATTAGTTAAGATCATTACCATCATTCTTAAAACATACTTGACTTATACTTTCAAAACTCTCACAGCATAGTCCAGTGAGGTTCGAAGCATTAGGAATAACAGCTGTTTCAACCATCTCAACATTACGGCTGTACCAATCACGTCAAGAATTGGTCTAATTTGATGGAATGTCTCGTCATATAACAATAACGTGACATGTTTACAAAGTGTACACACACAGTTTAACATTTCTCATAGAAATGCCTCAAACCTTGAATAACACCTTACTACAACACAATATTTTCAGTCTATTTCCTTCTGCAACACCTTCAAGGTCATCAAAATTTGTTGAGCCAAGTATGCAATATGGAACTTTACATACTGGAACAAAACTCGTAACTTTCTGCAAATTTCAGGCATTATGGCCGATGGTGCTCAGGTACAACTCGGCAGCCTTACACTGTAACACTCATTTCTGTCATCAGCAGTCTCTTCTTCATATTGCTTGCAATAACCACTAACACCTTGAACTGTACTATGAAAATACACCTTCCAAAATGTGCACAAAGGTGTTCACACTGTTACCATTCCTGATATGTCTCTTTTTGTTTTCTCAACTAACAGTATAATTGGCATTTCAATCAGAAAGAAAACTCTGGTACCTAAAGTTTTCAAAATTGTTAGCAAAGCAATGTATATCCAGCATGTTCCACAAGAATAAGCTGTCAACACTGCTTCATCATTCAACTCAAATGCTTTTTTTTTTTTATGAAAAACAAATTGTACTCTTCCATACACTGGGGTTTTCAACACTCACTGCATTTTTTTGCATAATACCATGCGCACGCACACACACACACACATATATATATATATACACACACACATGCATGCCTATTTTCACACAGAAACTTACATTTGTATCGGAAGAAAAAATCAAACTATTTGCAGATTTTTACACACAGCATCACACAAATTCTTGTTCTGACATACTTGATGCCAATGTCCTTAAAAAATGAAAACACTTAAGTCTTAATAAGGAAACAAATTACCTCATTTGACTCAATTTAACATTAACTTGGGTCATATCAAGAGACTGTATGTTCTGGTTCCTCCAAAACATGTTTCATTAGACTAGACAGACTAAACAAGGTAATGACCATATATATACATATACATATACACACACACACATACATACAGAACACATAATAACAGAAGTAGCTGTAAATTTCGAGCCATGAGTCTGTGTCGTGTTCCTTCTCAAGTACAGTTCTCTGGTTAATTCACAGTGTTTTTTTTTTTTTTTAACTATCAGAACATTTGGTAAATGGTATGCAGTTTTTCATACCAAGTTCTAAAATTACCATGTTTGGTGCAACTTAATACATAACTGACTACAAATTATGGGGAAATAAACACCTTATACAGATCCTATGGAAAATGAAAAAAAGAATTTGTGAGGGCAGTGTGTTAATTCACTGCCAATTTTTGTAAGTGACTTAGAAACATGTTTTGAATGATTCGATTAAGATATGATCTTGCAGAAAATAATACATACAACACCCACCAGATGGAGGAAGTTTCAACATATTTAATTCTTAACAGGAATAATATATAACCTAACTGCTGTTAATGAGGCAACATCACACACCATACAAGCCGTAGGTCATGCCTGTATCATTCATCATAACCACTTAAGGCAACAATGACCATTTCAGACAGCATGATTCTCCTATAAATTTTCATACAAATATCTTTGCATGTTATTTCATGGTAACTGCCAAGTTAAGCCATATAAAGTTTGTAAAATCAAACTCTTCACGCATACACTTGACACATAGCCTATTCATTACAGGGTCCTTCACAGCCAACACATACTGTAATTCACTAGCTGATGTTTTCACCCTTCAAAGTTTGAAAACTAATACACCATCATGGCAAAATATGGCAAACACAATGCATTAGCTCCTATCTAATCACCATTACAAAGAACAAGTTGGATGAGGGGGAAATGTATATTACAAGCCCTGAGTAGTTATACAGTGTTTTAATATTTACATTATTCAACCTAGAAAAATCACAAAATACCGTATTTACACACCTATAACAAGAAATATGGTTAACAACATTCATAATTTCAAGTGGTGCTAGACCTCTGAATTCTGAACACATCCTCTTCAGATGCAGAGAAACTTCAATGACAATTATGTGAATGGCATTTGGATCCCCACAGTATAAAAAGCACACATCTCTATTTATGGACCAACAAAAATACTTTCTTCCTGAAGTGTAAAATACAAACCTGACACAGAACACAAAAACAATTGCACAATACGAAACAAAACAAGATTTTATCACCACATAACAAATTGTTGGGACTTCAAGTGTTAAAATGTGGCTAAGAAACATACACACCTACACATTCAGCATACTTTTTTTTATTGGTACTTCGTACGCGTACCATTTGGAGTCACATACTCACTCATATAGGTAAATACGGTATTTTAAGAGCCCTCTGCTTACTTTAAATGTCGTTTTGGACTGGTTGCAGTCCATACAAAAATCTTCATTACACACACACACACACACGTGCGCTCATACACACATGCACACACTCACAACTTCCTCTTTCACTACAACTTTTAAGACAACAGGGCTGTCAAGCCCATTTCAAAAATATACCTGATGTAACACAAGACTGACTTAACACTCAAGAGGAGGGAAGCTAGCAAGCCCTTTCAAATGCACCGGTTTCATCAGTTTAAGAAAATTACTTCAACGCTCTGTCTGAAAGAGATGATATAAACAGAATGCTATTGTTGCCATTACTGACAGCAAATGGGAAGGGTTCCAAATGCTTTAATGTAATCTGTGAAGCAAATATTGAGTACCCTATTTTGCAAGAATAGCGATTTCTTCACAAAAAAAAAATAATGAATGAAAGCACAACGGTTGGCATTAACTCACCATTTTTTAACTGCACGAATTTTACAAAAACCGATGCACACTATCATGCGCTTCAAAGGGATTCAAATACTGAATATCAGTGTCCAGTAGTATTCAGTCTTTCTCTCCGGTCTTATTTACTACCCAACAAATCATGGAGGTTCTCTTGGTACAACAAAAAGAAAAAAAAAAATAAGCCACCAGACTCACCTGTGCTCAATTGCATAGAGCCCACGTTACCTAGAGAGACAAAGAATCCCCTAAAATCTCAGTCTGGCACTTACATTTAATAGTTTTTGCAATAAAAACATGAATTGTGAAAAAATTATAATTAATAAATCAGGTACGCACACTGGCAGAAGTTCATTTCCTGGTTCAGCCACTAGGAGACGCCACCACAACTACAGGCGCTGGAGTAGAAGTTGGTGAGGAAGCAACAACAAAGAGATTTGTGATCTTTTTACCTTCTAGGTTTGTGGTAGCAGATGCAGCAGAATCCATTTTATTCATGGTACTGGTTGTGATGTGGCTGTCCAACATATCTTTATCCTCCACTTTTAACAACGCATTGCAGTCATATTTTTTTGTTAGGCTTTGAGCTTTACGACGCTGGATTAACCGTGACTCACTTGGAGGAGAAAGACCAAACACAGCCATACCTTTACCATCTCCGTTATGTAAATGTGGCTCCAGGACTGTAGGTGGCTCGAGCAGTGATGGATTCTGGGTAGTTCCAAGCTCGAGGTTCATGCTGAAGTGTTGCAACACAACACGATTCACAGCCATGGCACTTTCTGCAAATGCAGACAACTCACGAGCGCTATTGTTCCTGTGGAATAAAATCCAACTCATTTGAAACTGTATATTTTGCCAAATACATTAACAGTTCTTAGTAACAGCAGTACTCACACTATGACCACAGGCTAAAATCCACATCAACCCTTTGGTGCAATGCAATTTTACAGTATCTTGATACTCTCTGACCAATTGATTTAAATATGAAGTATGGCAGTTTTGGTCAACTGGACAGAGAATGGGGAATTTCACTTACTAACATGCATGTTAGGTGGTGCAAAGGGTTAACTACTTGACAAAATGTATCAGCTTATCTTACAGCATCCAACATGGAGCAGCAAGCAAGCTGTCTGAGGCATGCAACATATAAGGCTCACAATGGTAATGCCAAAGATGCAAGCCTTCTGTCCCAAACAACTTTTATGGGGGCCTAGGTGACTACAATACCATTCCCCTTTCTTCCCTTCAGGCACTTTGTTGTGCACATAACATTCTGGCACTAAAAGATGACTGATCAACATGCAGCATGATTAACCCTTTGACGCCAGAATTAAATCGCCACCCCCCCCCCCCCCCCCCCCCCCTTACTCCCCCCTGGCTTTTTTAAACACCCCTCCCCCCCCATAACATACTTTTCCGAGCCAAAGGCATAAGCCCCAA
>Ga0123352_10012010_pt1 | contig 13674 bp, 5 predicted proteins | sample TergutLab28metaG_FD_89700 | JGI IMG/M metagenome (GOLD analysis project Ga0123352, IMG submission 89700) | Labiotermes labralis P1 segment gut microbial communities from Petit-Saut dam, French Guiana - Lab288 P1 | ecosystem: Host-associated > Arthropoda: Insects > Digestive system > Gut ...
TGGACCCCGTTCCAGACCCACTACTACTCAGAAAATCTGGTAGCGCCGGGGATCGAACCCGGGACCTCTGTATCTGTAGCCAGAAACTCTGACCACTAGACCACAGAGGCGGTCAATATTACAATTATACTATGTATTAATTATACAATATAAGAATAGCGCAATAATACTACTACTAATAATAATAATAATAATAATTGAAGACTGCAAGACCTTATTTTGCTCTTCAAAGTTCTTATGGGCAAGCGAAAAAATGTCTTAGAAATTTATAGACAATTTGGGCACGCGCCCTCAAAAAGGTTCGCCAACCCTGCCCTACAGGAAGTAACATGAGAAGGCGAGGAGCTTCATATATTGTCAACTGCAAATAAAGTATTCTTTTGTGCCCGTCATAAACCTACGCCGGGGAGAATAGGTATAGGTCACCCCATTCTTAAACTCGGCACTAGATGGAATTGTCAGCCCCGCGCCCCGGCGCTTTACCCACGCGGAAAGAGCCCTTGGTATCTTTAAAACAGATTTCTAAATGGTCCCCAGGGCCGATGCAGACGCATTGCAGAGGAGGGAAATTTCTTCCCCTGTCGGGAAACGAACCACGATTTCGCTGCACTGCACTATGTTACCCCGGTTGATGACAGTATGTGGTGATCTTCGCGGTGCTTACATCAAGATGAGACAGGCGGACCACAAACCCGCACTATAGACACGGGAGATGTACAGGTATACAAAATGTCTGGCAGGAAATCTGAAGGGACGAACGGAAGTGTAGATGGGAGGACGCAACAAAAACTGACCCTAAAATGAAACTGCGTTTAAGGATGTGGTGTGGACTTCAGCTGCGGACACATTACTGGAAACGTTCCATCACAGGAGAACTTAGCCCGACTCACTAAAATACTGCAAACGCATACCATGAAATTCTACTCGGCACAGCATACAGTGTGACAGGTACACAGGAAACAAATGGGTCTGCCTTTGCTGACCCTTAGTGAGAAGGGTTCGATCCGGTTAGGTCGCCCTTAGGATACAGACCGGTGGCTCATGGACACGACCATCGACAGCAGGGCTCTGCACAAGGAAGCGTTCAGCGACTATAGGCTTCGAACGAAGGAGCCGGCAGTTCCTCAAAGTCTTCATTACCTGACTGACTTTAAAGTTTATGTATCACAGAAACAAATACAATAGTGCAAATACATCTCCCCTGTACTTAGCAGCAGGAAAACGTTTCCTTTTATGTGAATATGCAATAGTGTACGGTGGGCCGGGATAGCTCAGTAGGTATAGCGGCTCGCTACGGGCTGGACGGTCCGGAGATCGAATCCCGGTGGAAGCAAGATTTTCCTCGCCAGTCCAGACCAAGCCTGGGGCCCACCCAGCCTCCTATAAAATAGGTACTGGGTCTTTCCCGGGGGTAAAGTGGCCGGGGCGTGGCGTTGACCACCCATCCCCATCTAGCGCCGAGGTTAAGGAAAGAGTAGAGCTATAACTCTACTCCCCCTTCGGGCCTTCGTGGCCTGTTCTAGGGGGAACTTTACCTTTAACTTTACTTTATGGCACAGGCCTATTCGGTAAACTGATTAGGTTTCCAATAAGTAAATATATGAGGAGTCCCTTCTTCTGTCAAATGACGCTGCCCCATATGCTAGAAGAAGGGGACCATGAGCCAAATTGCTGCAAAAACCCCTCATAACTCGCAAAAAGAATAGATTTTAATTACACCTCATTGCAGGAACCGGCCTTCGTGTATGGTGTTTAATTAACAGAAAAAGTACTCTTCCGAAACCTTAGGCTCTCGCAGCGGTTCTGTAGAAGATTCAAGCCTTCTGATGTGTTACTTCTGTCTCGACCAGTAAATATTTACCGACATACCGAAGGATAGTAGTTCTTCATCTTCAGCGTCAGGCAGTCCTACCGAACAACTCCTTAGATTGTTCAACTATGGACATGCCGACACAGCGTAACATCCCGAAAACTTGAACCTTCGGGAGTGGGGGGAGGGAGTGAGGAAATAATAATTAAAACAGCGCTCTCCTTCTGGGATGTAATGACGTGATCATGGGAGATAGAGGTACCAACGTTTCGGAATAACATTCTGCCGCCATCTTCAGGACACATTCCAAAGGAAGACAATCTTAGCAACGAATGCTGCCAGAAACTCATATCCGCTTGTATTTTTCCCTGACTTCACCACAGCAACACTGACAGCAGAGCTAAGAAATGTAAGGGTGACTTCCCCCAACTAAGACTTCCAACTCGGCACCTGCTGAATATGAACCTAAATCTTGAGAGATTCTAAGGCTTTAAACAAACTGTGTTACAAGCGACCAGTTTAAATTCGGACCGAATGGTAACCGTCTCTGTGTGTTCAAGGACGTCTCATCAGCTCTCCTGCTAAAGGGTGAGACCACTGAGCAATCCGGTAGTTTCCTCATCGAAAGACGACACTTTGACGTCACATAACCAGATGATGTTGAAACCAGTACCGGAACAGATACGTTAGTCTGTGAGAACAAACAGACGCGGATATACCGCCCAAAAGTATCTCGATTCAGTGAATAAATAAGTCAAAACACAACTAGTATCTTAGGTATTATTTGTTCGTTTATTTTTTATTATTTAAGCTGTAACTTGCATTTTATAGCTTCCACAATTCATACTTGTGACCTGATGATGGCCAAAAACAGGGGCCGATACATGTCGTCACCCTAAATAAATAATACCTAAGCTACTAGTCTTTTGACTTATTTAAGCTTATTCCTTGCTCATATTATACTGGATACAACGGGGATGGCTCACCTAAAGATCTCGATTCAGGTTGAGGAAGGCCGATTAACTCTTCTATACCTCACATTCACCTGAGACTCACGTCGCGTAGGACAGACTTGAACTGCCCGCACAAAGAAATCGCGGGTTAAAATCCCGCTCCAGGTATAAGAAGGATAATCGCGACATTCTGTATTTTCCTGCGCATGTACCAGCCTTGCACTGTATCGATGGTCCGCCAAAGATTTACTACGGAATGTCTAGAGGATTCACGGTTTCAGAATCAATATTGAATTGGAACAGGACACGCGTCTTAGTCCCTGACGACAGACGAAGATGCATTAATGAGGGAACAAGAACACTGTAAAAGCTCCAAAACCTGAAGAATAAAAAACCAACGAGATGCCACTTATTATTTCATTGTACTTCTTATAGGCTCAACATCTTTCGGGCACTACTATGCCCATCATCAGGAGCTCATGACTCGTGCTTTAGCCTGCAGCCCAGACACTACTCCAGCCTAACCGCACCTAACCTCCAACATACAGCAAACCAAGAACGAAACGACCAATGTGGTAATCAACATCACAGTCGCGAAGCTCCTGATGATTGGCATAATAGTGCCCGAAACATGTTGAGCCTATAAGAAGTACAATAAAATAATAAGTGGCATCTAGTTGGTTTTTTATTCTTCAGTTATCACAATGATGCACGGTCCAATAAACATCAGCTCAAAAACCTGTTGCTGGAATTAAATAAGAACAATGGCAGTCAAAAGAAACGAACCGAATTATGCCAACTACAGATCGGTACGTACTATCAACGGCATGACCCAAGTTAAGAAGTTTGAATCTTAACCTTTTATCGAACTGTTCACTGCAGTTCCTCGCCCTCAGGACCGTTAAGACATGTTTTCTGAGCTACACGACAGTTACATCACGCAGTCTTGTGCACGACAGTGTTTGGCAACAAAAATCGATGTGTTTACTCACAGCAACGTCTTAAACCACAGGAAGAAAAAGAAGAGGAAAGTCGCCATCCTTCTGGAAGTGCGACAGACGGTTCGCAGGTTATATCACGACGCTGTATCAAGTGCAGTAACTATTTCACGTCGCGGACGATCGCGTTCGATTCATTTGGCGGGACTGAGGAGGAAGCGGTGATGGTACATTACAAGTTATTTTCCCGGCATTCGCTTATGTTGGCCAAGGAAAACTACGACATCCCTCAAGTCTGCTCGGCCAGTTTCCAAAATGAATGCTCGAACTTTCCTTACACGAGTATTCGGCTAAACCGCTTGGCAGTGAGGTGGAGGAATAGCAAGAAATACGATTCTAGACTGGAAGAAGATACATCGTGCACACCTTGCATTGTTTCTTAAGAATGTAGTGTTTTGTCTTTCAGTCTACTGGATAATTGTGAAAACAGTGTCTAAGAAATGTAAAACGTATACCACGTTTTCTTTCCGAATAGGTTAGAGTGTTGTGTTTTGGTATGGATTGTCACTGTTGCTAATTGGTTTACACAACGGGATCATGCTGCCCAAATTCGTTTTGGCTAACCAAGCTTTTCTCAACAATAAATTCAAGAACATAAAGTTTGTCTCTACCCGATGATGGGGTCAAAGTGACTGACCGAAACATGTAGCGGGCTGGCATAAATCTGTAGGTGCAAAGGTTAGAATGTTGTTTTTGTGTGCAATGGTAAGTCTAAGTCTTCTACGGTGTTAAACCGCCTCGACGTTTAAATGTTTACCGGCGTTTCGGTGGACTACGCTGACTGAGAATGTGGACAGCACGCTCCTGCGACAGTCGGCAACTGCTTACACAAAGACACAAAAGTAATATAAGGTAAAGTTCACCCTAGAACATGCCATGAAGGCCCGGAGGGGAAGCAGAGGTATAGCCCTACTCTGTCTTTAACCTCGGCGCGAGATGGGGGTGGGTGGTCAATTCCAAGTCCTGGCCGCATTACGCCCGGAAAAGAAGGCCGGTGGTACCCACTGTACAGGAAGCCGGCCAGAGTGTTTGCACCGGAATGTAAGTTGTGTTAACCTAACCTTTCTGAGCTTAAATCCCCCCCACTTTTTACGGAGCCCGGAGATTCGTCAGAGTACTCACAAAATCCTGCTAGAAGGCCCCATCCTGAGCCACCTCAAGCCACTGTAACATTCACACACACACTCTCTCTCTCTCACTGACTCACCCACCCACGCGAGCGCACACACACACACACACAAGTTATTTAAGGGTCAGTTTTAGTAAAATCCTGCCATCCACCCCCGTTTCTCTCAAGTGGTTTCATCCCTTCTGTTTTTCCGAATAAAATACCGTAAAACGAAAGTACAAACACAACAAATAAACTATTTCGCCTTAGGCTGCCAGATTTTTCAGACACGCGTGTTATTGACCTGGCAGCCATTCACACAGTATGTTCGATAGACATACTGTTTATAAACGGTTCACGGTGAGGTGCTGAATGGAAGGAAACGGTACGATGTTATCTTCGGAGCAAAATTCGTATATTTTGGGCCGCAGATGTTTCTGATCTGTCAGAAGTCAACTGATGGACATCCGTAAACCTCTGAGCTGTGTCTGTTAGCATCTGAAAAACAGATCTGTTTTATCACTAATACCTTACGACAGATAGCATGCTGTATCATGTGCACAGCGTGTGTATGGAAAGATGCGTAAACTCCAGCCTGGAGTATAGGAATAATCCGATCTACGAGTCCCTATAAAGTACACGACTTTCAAGCACCGCGCCCATATTCGAAGTCAATTCACGATGCTGGTCCGTCAGTCTGTCTGTATTTTAGCTCCCGTGTGTGTGACCATAACAGTTACACTCGTCACATTCACTTTAAGCATTTCACGCCCCACGGTTCGATGTCTGAGAGAGGCCAAGAAAATGAAACGGGAAGCTGCTACATTACAGGAACTGAGATCAGCTCTCTCAGTATTTGACATGATAATTTGCGGTATATTTAGCCACACTGTCGGTCTACAGCTGCTAACGTGAACCGACTGCAAGGTTGCTTCTGACAACCTGCTCTCCTTCCGCTACGGGGCGATGCTGCCATGACCTCCCCGATCCTTACTCCCTCCACTTCCTCCAATTATTCTTCTTCAGCTTTCGAAGACTAGGCCTCTTCTTAGGTTACTATGAAGACGGAGGCAGCAAGCTCCTCCGAAAGCCTATACACTCAGCCTTTATTTTACGCCTTCTATATTTAACGCCCCCCAGTCAACTAACACTTCTTAATTTGCACTCACTCATGTTTAATTTAACGCCCTTTGGCTGACTGCGTTCTACTACACTAACCCCTTATTCCCGAAGGAAATATTTTCGATTTACGACTTTTCGATTTAAGATTTTTTTTTTTGTTTCTGTTTTTTCAGGAACGCAACTAGGTCGTAAAACAAGGGCTGGGTGTACACCAATCCACATGACGTCATATCCCATAAGCCGGCAGCATAATCAGCATTGTTGTTATAACCTGAACTCTCGGAACACCTTACGACGAACTACGTCTACTCCGTGATTTTTCCCACTGAAAGATCGTGAGTGAGTGAGTGTTCTTGAGAGAAGTAAGCGGGAGTGCTCACCGACAGTTCCTTATCGACCAGGCCTTGTGTGCAACCCCAGGTTCTTTAGCTTGTCGTAAAATTGTACAACACACGGCACCTACACTTACAGCATGCGTTTGGCCGTAACACGAGAGTCACAGCTACATCCGCTGACAGTCCGTACCACTCTGAAATGAACCATTTCGTCACTACGAATGCCACTCATACAACGTAACAAACACAAATTCTGATTAAACCTTACAGGAGCATCAAAATCACACTCCTCCATCATACTCGGGGGTTCACAAGTTCATTCCTCGGTCCCTGCAATTTTTTGTTATCTCCCTCCGTACTTAAATGCTGTACACCAAAGACACCTCCCTTGCGCGCGCGCATATGCACGCACACATACACACACACCAATAATTTATAATTATCTTCCCATTCAAGGATATATAACCACTGCAGTTGAGGAAGAGACGCTAAACGAACTGAAAATCAAATACAGCCTGCTGGTGGCAGAACACGGACATTCAACACCGCAGATAATATGACAAACCCGGAGTCCCTTCTACCCACCGCCCATCCGCAAAACCTACCCCTTAACATACATGTACATCTACGTTATTCTGCAATCTCCTTCTTGGTCTTGAAAGTGCATGTTTTCCAAGACGGCGAAAATGAATTCCATACACGTTCGATGTCTTCCTGTCGTGGCCAACAGGCATCTCGTCCACTAACCTAACAGCACCAGGTGACCTGCACAAAACACTAAGTTCTTCGTTACGTAAAATCATACACGGTAACGTCAACCTTTCAAATCTGCTCATGAGAACTGGGCAACTTACGCACCTCCCTGGAAAACTTTGTCTTCAGTGTTTTAGAACACGGGAAATGTACAAAGGTAACGTTCACCCTGTCCATGCCACAAAGGCATGGGGGAAAGTGAAGCATAACTCCACTCATTCTTAACCTTGGCACTTGGTTTTTGGAGAGAAAAAATCTCTTGCCACTGTAGGGAATCGAACCACGATTCCTCAAGCGGCCGGCCCGTCCAGTCATTATACAGACTGAGTTATGGCGGGATAATAAAACTCTTCAAACACGATGATGTTGATGATGATGATGATAATAATAATAATAATAAATTCTCAACACATTCCGCATAGTTTGAAAGTTTTTAGCGGAATAACGGATTAAGAACTGCTTGGTAAGTGGCACATACTCTTTGAAAACCAGCTAAATGGTTCTAAATTAATAATAATAATAATAACACGCATTTACAGCAATTATTTTTCTTGCGATTTCATCATGAACTTCATTTTCATTTGTTACCGTTTTCCCCAGACAAATTTTAAATGTTTCTCAAATGTGGTACGCGTGAAATTGGTACTTCTCATATCGGTGATGAATACTTCTGTATTCTGGGATACGCGGCCCTGTAGACCGGTAGATCGGTACCGGCGTTTGGGAGCTTGCTGCCTCCCCTTCCAGGTAGTCCAAGAAGCGGCTATACGCTGAAGATGGAGGCATCAAGTTCCTCCGAAACTTCCATACGTTTCTACCAATGCACACGGCGTCATATCCCGAGGGACGGAGGTCTTCGATTTGCTACATATGTTGACAGGCGTATAAGGACTGTGTTGCAGACTCGGCCCTGTATGGTCCCCGCATTACAGTTTGTCACTGTGACACTCACATGTAGGAAGGTGAAATACAGGTGTTCGAAGCGCCTGTACCTGGTGAAGACAGAGAAGGGAAATTTGAGTCAGCGGGTAAATCAATACCGCACAGAAGACGAAACGCTCGCTGCAACAGCGTTGCTTACCGTACTAGGTTTCCAGAACACGGGCTGCAGAACACTTCACTGCGAGCTAAACTGACCGGTCTCAGAGAGACTACTGCTGTAGTCTGGGGTGTGACTCCGTGAAGAACAGTATACATTTACCGGGACTTCGGATCCCCTGCTTTCTCCATCTTCAGGGCACAAATTCCTACCAGACTACATGATGCCACATCCCTGAAGACTAACCCTCACAGCTACCACCGTGAAGAACTGTTTTGGCTACAGTGAACGCTGCGCTGCTTCGGCTACAGAGGTGATGCAGAACGAAATGAGATGGAAGAACGACAGTGAATGCCGAAGTGGTGAGAAACTAAGTCGCGAAAGCCCATGGCCAGGAAAGCTGGTTGGTAATAAGAACACCAACCCCCCACCCCCAACCCCACGCGAGTGGAAATACACAACTTAAACGTTAGTTCAATTTGATCAGTCGGTAGAATGCTGAAGCTCACAGTCGTACTAAATGGAGGATCTTCGTATTAGCGGTTCGGTTTCAATACATTTGTGGGCCGGGAGAGCGTAGATGGTATAGCAACTGGCTACGGGCTGGATGGTCCGGGGATCGAATCCCGGTGGGGACGAGATTTTCTTCACCCATCCAGACCGACCCTGGCGCCCACCCAGCCTCACACAAAATAGGTACTGGGTAATTCCCGGGGATAAAGCGGCCAGGGCGTGGCGTTGACCACCCATCTCATCTAGCACCGAGGTTAAAGAAAGAGTAGAGCTACACCTCTAATCGCCCTCTGGACCTCTGTGGTCTGTTCTAGGGTGAACTCTACTGTACCTTTTATTTCTCGACACTTAGTACATAGTCAACAATCTGTTCACACAGACCTGCAGCGAAATAACGTCAAAGGGGTATGCGGTGTCGCAGTTGGTTAAGGCACTGTTCTACAAGCCGAGGGTTCGATTCCTGTTAGAGTCACTAGGATTCTTTATTGACTTAATCCTTCCGGCCGCACTATGGCTCAGTCAGCCTCTAACAAATGAGTACCAGGAATAACTCCTTGGGGGAAAGGAGGCCGGTACGTAGGGCTGGTTGGGAGCCTCAACTTCCTACAGCCCTGACGGCCTGTCCAGGCGTGTAATGGGAAACCTTTACCTTCACAAACGTCGGGAGAAGGGCCACGCTGTCACCGGACCTGGGCAGCAGGCCATGAAGATGTAAGGACAGAGCATTCTTAACGTCAATACTGGACAGGGATCATCACTCACCGAAGAGAAGGGCCTCGGGGCCCATATGAATGCAGGGATGAGGCAAAAAAAACCCTGGCCCCCTCTTAGCGTCCATCCCGTAGCCAATCACTGTGATGTCACAGCTCACATCACCTATCAATACACACATGAAATATACTCTGGAATACAGTTGGTTAATTCTATCTGAATGTGATTACGTAACGTTCGAAGACAGGCTGTGCTGTAGATATGTCTATGTCAGGTTTCTTTATCCCCTCACGCTTAATCACCGAATCACCACAATAATCTATGCAGGATTAGGATACGGCTCTAAATCCTTGTTCTTAAACCCTCCAGGTGTAATTGGTCTCTGCAGATTTCTTCTGGCGTCCAGAATCCCTTCGTCGAAGTCGTGTTTATAAAACTGTCTGCGTTCATCATCTGTGTGCATTCTGCACGTGCTGTACCTGTCTACTCTGATAATATGCACTGATACTCTAAGAAACGTTTGTCTCGAAGATGGCCGCATTTCGCTGTTTGTCTGGACTTGGGAGTACCCAATACATGGCGCTGAAATGCTACTTCTGCTTATTCCAGCGTTTCAATTATCATTTTCTCAAACACTCAGGTGTCTGTGTCATTTTTTTGTAATATTTTCACACGCAAAAAAGAACCTTTTTAAAAATGACGCTCGACTGGGGAAGGGGTCCTACTGGATGGGTAAGACCCGAACTGTAAACAGTCTGACAACTTACACTGTAGAACTACAATGACATATTTCATGTAATTCCGATGAATAGATTCGGAGACACGATATGCTGGAAGACTGGGGGACGGACGGACAGACAGACAGATAAAGAGTATGATAACGGTATGTCGTGCCAAGAACGGATTATTACACCTGAAGGCGGCAATTTAACTCTAGCCTACAGACTGTCTACAGTCCTCACCATACTGTAATGGTTAGGTGATACATCGCCGAATTTGAATTCGGAATACAAACGCGTTACTTCGCTTTCATGGTTAGTCATCACTTTTATGAGTTCGTTAGACAAGCAAGCATAAGAAATATGCATAAATAGACGTTCCGTCGGGACAACAACGTAGCTGTGCCGACTTAACGTCTGTTAGGTATATTTATTCATACACGCAGAAAAACGAGGAGTCTCCATTTCAACTAAACACAACAGATGCTCGCTGCTTTCATGTCCAAAATTAATCGATGCAGATATATCTTAATACATACATATTTCACTGTGTAGCTGATCATCGATATAAACAACACAAACACCATCAACAGCGCACATATGAGTACCGCTAATAGTGACAGAGTTTGATTGCGGGACCGTACACTGAAAGTTATTGGGGAAATTTCAAGTTTGGTTCGTACCACACAAATATCAACCACGTTTCACATTCAACTCAAATAAGAAGAAATCGATAAGGGAAACGAAAACCGGACCTCGTTAAGGCCCACACATCTTATCTGAAACATATTCTGCTGTGGTAAATGTTTTCCACGAAATGCAAGAGACAATATCTGATTCTCTGACGAGTACTACGTCATGTGATTCGTCTCGGTGACAACACCGCTTTATCTTCAATAAATGAATGTACAGACTTCACGTGTGCACAATCGTTAACGCGTCTGGAAAATATTACGCCTTCTGAACAATTGTTTGCACGTGTTACTGCGAACAACCATATATATTTTGCTGAAACGTCAACAGATGGCAGGAAAGTCATTTTACCTTATGTTACAGACCAAAGATATTCGGGGCAGCAGCATTTACGGGTTTCTGTTCAAAATATATCGTTCGTAAATTAGCTATATAAAGCCTGTTGGTTACTTTAAGTGACACCACGTTGTAAAATTAAAAAATTCTACGTTATGGTCCTAAATCGCATTTGTTTTGACTGTATCCTTATACAACTGTGATAAGTTGTTATAACCGAGACGGAGTGTGTTTACAGAGCGGTACGAACTGAATCTTTATAATTCGGGCTAAATCCCGTATTCAAAATGTATCAAGACGGGAAAATTGTTGGCGTAAGCGAAAGAACCATTTATAGCTACAGCGTTTCTGTGTCACAAATCTGAGACGCGTCAGGCTAAACGGACCAAGGCACGACGAGTTTCGGCTCAGGAGCGTCTCCGCCATCACTTAGCCCTTTGGTTGCTTTCCCCTTCTTCAAAGAGTTAAACGGGAGTATCTGGTACCGTAACTGGTAACATTTACTATTCACAGAACTAGACGTTATAAATCTGCGACTGTATGCCGCTATTACCCTTTGCTACTAGGGCGAGAGACGCGCTGCTGACAGCACGCGGCCAGCAACTATCCACTGCGTACTGCTCAATACAGTCATGACTCACCCCTAGGCATGTACAAAATCACTCGGCAGTTGGCGAGTCCTATTCCCAGACACGTACCATGTGCGCTGAACGACAGGTTCTTTCTTCCATGAACCTCTTCACTTCTAAGGATCCTCCATCTCAGCATATAAAATTCGACGACCCCTGTCTTCCTCAGAAGTACTTTCGTCAGACTCTTTGTTTAACCTTTTCAAACCTACGGGTTACTTGAGGCACCAACAGGTTTAACAGTCAACAAGACAGCCAATGTACGTAGAACCTAACACCGAGGAGCGGGCGTACAACCATTGTTGCTGTGGAAAAGCAATGAGTATTACACAACCTTAGTTATCCAGCATGCAATGCGCATGCACCATATTGCTATCTGTGGCCTGCCCCGCTCTACAATGTTTATTTTTTTTGTTCACATTTTCTCATAAACAGTATGATTTTCGAAAGAGGTTACTGAACACAAAATGCGTGTTTTGATTTTCTCTACAACTTTTATCTGAAACATTTCTTATTCTAGGAAGAAATGAGCGAGATTTGATTTAAAAAATGTACATTGGTCTTCATGTAAAGTACCCTTTATTCTTGTCCGATTTTAATGAAACTTGAATTTTCCAGACAGATTTTCAAAATCCTCAAATATAAAATTTCAAGAAAATCCGCCCACTGGGAGCCCAGTTGTTCCATGCGGACGGACAGACGGACATGAGGAAGCCAACAGTCGCTTTTCACAATTTTGCGAAGAAGCCTAAATATTGAATATCCTGTCCTCGGTGTTTTCGTTTTGCATTTATCTCAGCACAAACAGCCATTTTTCCCCTATATACCAAAAACTCATTGGTTTTTAAGACCGAGATGATGTATTTACTGCGCGGTACGAACTGGGTCTTTAAATAAAACCGTTTACGCTTCGTCTTTAAACACTGAAAATTATTACTTTAAATGTACTTGTCTCTTAATTTATTAAGTGGGCCAGTGATATGCTACGAGCTGGACGACCGTGGTTCGATTCCAAGAAGCGCAGAATGTCCCTCCTCGCCACACTTCACACCTGCTCCGAGTCCTACACATTCTCGTACTCGATGGGTACCGGACCGAAGCATGAAGCTGGCCGCTCACCGCTGTCCATATTTGTTCACCTTCTGGGCCCGGGGCGCCAGCCTATATTGGATGTTCACACGTCACTGGAATAATCTGCAATATGACTCTGGTAAACTCAGCCTTCCACACGCAACAGAATTTCTCCGAAAATTATCCGCAGTTTGGGCACGCGCCCTCAAAAGAAGGCCAGCCCTTTCCCAGACCGAAAATTTTTAAATAATATCGATCTTAAGAGGATCCAAATTACTAACCTGGCCGGGTACCAGATGGCTCGGGCCGTTTCTGCTCCCCTTCCTCGTATAACGCAGCTCTGGATTTTAAAATCGCGAATGTTAATAATACTTGGTCTAAGTTTATACACCAAATTACATTTAGACCAACAATGGACCATTCCGTTCTACTCGAACACACGTGTAGCCAATACAGTCTGCTGCCACACACAGTAACACTGCTCTGCACGAACGAATTATTAACGATATCTCAAACTGGTAGACGACAGTTTGTCATTCATAACAATTTCGATCCACGAAAGGCAACATGGAGTACCCATCCAAAGCGATTACAAAGTTCGATTACACAGATGACGGAATTACTGAACAGGCCGGCGGCGAAATATGAAAACCATTCACGAGACACAGGTAACAGCAGAAGTAAAGGTAAGGTTACCCTTGTACACGACATGAAGGCATGCGAGAAGTGGGGGTACAGGCCCAATTATTCCTAACCCAGGCACTAATTGGGGGCGAGTATTCAGCTTCACCCGAAGAAACCCCCCCCCCCCCCCTTCCCCCGTCAACCAACAGGGGGGCCGGCCACCCCGCTCGCCCCTTATACAAAAGGGGAAAAAAATTTAA
>Ga0123352_10012011_pt1 | contig 13674 bp, 13 predicted proteins | sample TergutLab28metaG_FD_89700 | JGI IMG/M metagenome (GOLD analysis project Ga0123352, IMG submission 89700) | Labiotermes labralis P1 segment gut microbial communities from Petit-Saut dam, French Guiana - Lab288 P1 | ecosystem: Host-associated > Arthropoda: Insects > Digestive system > Gut ...
CACCAACACGCCTCAAGTCAGCCTACACAACAACGCAACAAGTAGTCGCAAGCTCCTGAAGATGGATGTATTAACATCTGAAACATGTTGAGCAGTAAATTGACATAATAAAGCAAGTGTCAGCAAGTTGGTCTACCTTTATTCAAAGGTTAAATAGATTACATTGGTTTGGTCATGTACAGAGAATGGAAGAAAATAGAATTCCCAAAAGAGTATTATATATTAATTTGGAAACAACAAGACTGAGAGGTAGAACAAGAAATAGATGGCAAGATGAAGTGAGGGAGGATGGAAGAATAGTTGGTGGAGAAGGATGGCAGGAAAAAGTAAACAACAGAGAGGAATGGAAGAAGCTCCTGAGAACGGCGAGGAATCGTCACATTCTGCACATGCCAATGGAATGAATGAATGTGAAGTGTGTTTTGCCAGTACACATATAACAAATTTTGCCTTGGATTTTCTGGGGTCACAGTTCCAAACCCAAAAGCCATCCACAAACACATTAATTAATTCAGGCCTACTGCACCATTTCTGGATAATAAGCCCAGTGAAAAATGCTGCATACTTCCTGAGCAGAGAGGAACTATGTTAGTGCAATATACTCACTTGATTCTATCATAGGTAATTATTACTAATGAAGCAGTCTGAAGACAAAAAAAATCCCCACACAGGACAGGAGTTGAAAGATAACACTTAGAAGACAGAAACTGGGGGGATTATTAAAAAAAACAGCAACTCTGCATCACAGTAAAGTTTCTTAAACCTCTGAGACTGGATGGTTACTCTAGTGATGGCTGAATTAATCTCCAAAAAGCTGAATGACCAATTTAGTAATGCTTACACGTGTCAATAATGGGCACAGTTTCAGTGCCTTCTAGTTTACAAAAGGAAGGGTGTGGTGTCACACAGCTTCCTGTTGCACAATACTATTATTTGAATTTCAGTGTCATCTGCTCTAAATACAAACTGAAACAACTGTATTCTGAGTGTTTGTGGTTAAGGATTCATTGTTCTGCTTCAAGCTAGCTGTTATTTGTAACTCAGCTTTTGGTTTTAGAACTTATGACTGCACAAGGATTTTGTTCATCTGGATATGATATGCCATCAATGGGTGAATGGATCCTGACATTTGGAGGCAACATAATGTCCTCATCTTCAAGGGTCAATAAGCCCTAGACTAGGGTTAGTGTCAAACCAAAGAATAATGCAAAACAAAAACCTCAAAGATACTAATCATCTGTTACAAACCTGCAGCTACAGTACTGTTATACTATCATTTAGTCATTTATTACAGAAACAATCCGTGCCAGATTTAATTAACCTCAATGTTATGACAGTTTAGTGGTATTACAGGAAAAATGAGTTTTAGTGCAAAGAAAAGTGCATCAATAGTGTTAGTTATCAGTGATTTGCATCTCTCTAGTTAGTTGTCTGTATTGGATTCCACCATTATTTTCATCGGAAACCACTGACAGCAGGCATGTGGGTGTTGCTAAGTTAGAAAATTCTGTACACAAGAAGATATACTGAGACACACATTATAAAGAACAACCTGACAGAAGCCAGGAGCAAAAATGACAATGCTGAAAGCAGGAACAATGTGACTATTACAAGAAGGAAATATATGTTTAAAGATAGCATCCTCAGTATTTCTTGTGATCTAGATCACTTCTCTTAATTGGCCTCATGCACTAGCCTCACATTAGGATTAGCTATCAAGGTTGCCCACAAAATTTTGCAGCACTTTCCATACTTCAGTCAGAATCAACAGGAAATGTGTGCAATTTTTTCTGTGGTGAATTCTGATCCTCCTGCTTGCTACTGAAGTACCAAAGAGCAATATGTTTTGTCATGCATTTACAAGGAGTCATCAAAAATGGCATGGTAAGGTGACGTATATTTTAAGCAATGAGCTGTTAATTTCTTTTGGCAGTGAAAGGAACAGGAATGACAATTCGCAAGCAAGTAAAACTGTATGTGTCATCACTACTGTTAATAAAAGCACTATTAGTCACTGTGCTTCACAAATTGCAGGTTCTGAATAAGGCCAAGCAGAGGAGAGTGATATGCATCACTCTGGCTGGCCAATAACATTAGTCACTCAGGCAATGCTTCAGTATGATGATGAACTCATTAAAAACGCTGAACGGGTTAAAACCACAAAACTTGCAACTGGGCTCTCAGTATCCAAGGGAAGTGTGGACAACACTAATGATGCCTTATTATATTCAGAAGTGTGTGCTTTTTGGGTTCCATGAGGCCTAATCAACTACAACAGAGTGTGTTCAGATTTGCTTTCCTCTTATGAGGCTGATGGTGAAAGCTATTTTTATGGATTGTGACTGGGAATGAAACATGGATATATCGCTTTGAACTGCAAGGAAATGGCAGCCATTGTGGAATGGCATCATCCAGCTTCTCAGTAGAAGAAGTTTAAGGCTACACTATCCACAGGAAAAGTCATGGCCACTGTTTTTTGGGATGCAGAAGGGGTGATTTTGGTAGACAATACTATGTGGTCAAACAATCAACTCAGGTGTGTACATTTTTTATGTTATTCACACTGTGCATTTTCTTACGCTCAATGTATTAACCAAAAAAATGCACTAAGTAAAATACAATAAAACACACTTCATGTTAAGTGTCAAATCTTACATGTTTTGGCATCAAGATGCCATTCTTAGGGATTTTAATAACAACAAAAGATCATTAAGTCCAACAAATACCATACACTGATCTTTTGCCAAAACATGTAGGAGTTGGCACTTAACATTAAGTGTGTGTTCTGATTGGTGGTTTATTGCATTTTAAATACCGCATTTCATTGGTTAATAGATGGAATGTAAGAAAATGCACAGTGTGAACAACATCAAATTCAAAGATGCCCAAGAGGCAAAAGCTATTTACAACTTTAAGAACACAAAGGAGAACTTTTGTAGGGTCAATGCAGGTACAACAAATACTGCATGTTGAACTTATGATCCTTTGTTGTTATTAAATTACCCGAGGATGGCAGCTTGGTGCCGAAATGTGTAGGAGTTGGTATTTAACAAGAAGTGTGTTTTATGATATGTGTTTTATTGTATTTTATTTAGTGTAGTTTGTTGGTTAATATATTTAATAAAATCAGATCTGTATATTAAAACTCTTAAAACCTTGCAGAAGCAATTCAGGAGAGCTGGACCTCATAAAAATGTTGCCAAAATCCTCCTTCAGCATGAAAACATGATCACATTACAAGTCTGAAAACACGAGAAGCAATCACAAAACTCAGATGGGCGTTAATTCTTAACCCACCATACAGCTTAGAAATTGCTCCCTCAGATTTCCACATCTTTGGAGTCCTCACGGATGCCATATGTGGGGAAAGGTTTGGGAGTGATGCTGAAGTTATTGAAGATGTGAAGAAGTGGCTGAAAGTGCAAAATTCTTGTATAAGAAGGGACAGATGCTCTTATTTCTTGCTGACACAAGGCTGTTAAGTTGGTGTAAATTATGTAAGGAAATGAGGTGTGTAATACATCCATTTAGGTATGGTATGAGTATGTTCAAAGGATTATATAATAAAATACTAGCAATAAAAAAATGAGTGGCAAAACTTTTGGGAATTCATAGTATTGTCTAATTGAAGACAGACAAAAATATGCACTGCGTGGCTTCTCTTGATCAGTTTCAGAGTGGTGACTACATGCTAGAGATTTCATGTCTCCAGTTCACAGCAAATGCAATTTTTTCCCTGGTTCCACCAAATAACATTAAATTTACCATCTGAATTTCAACGTTGCCTCCTCGAAGAACTGCAATGCCCAGCTGAAGCGTTGTCATGACCATGTCACTAGGAACACCTTTGCAGGCTGAGATGTGGAGTAGTACCATCTCTGCCACGCCCCTATTTGCTAATCTTGCCTGATGGAACAGTAACTTTTGCTTCTCCATTTCTTGTTCCTGCAATACAAGTTGTAACCACACTGTCAGCATTTGCTTTAGCACCTGTGCCCTTTTCCTGTTCAAATCACATGCAACAACACTTGATAAAAGCTTAGTTTTACAGACGCGCTGCTGGTTCTCCTATTCTTCCACTGCCTGCTAGGCTCCTGTTCTCTCTCTAAACTACTACTGTGACCACGTGGAGTTAGGGTAAAACTAGCATGGACAATAAGTAAGATGACTTGCTATTAAATTATTTAGTATATTACAAATCTACAGCAATTGTTTGTAGGGTGTATCTGATCTGTGTGGGGAAAATAAAAACATCTGCTTAAATGACACATTTAGAAAATTCCCATTCATGATTCTTTGGTGTACATTACATACAGAAAAGATATCTATACATATTATTCAGTAAATTCACTGCTTAACTAAACCATCTGGATTGGTCTGGGAGATGACGATGTTCCTGGCATAGGAGTATAACGTAATAAATTATCAGGATGTGGGGAATTAGTGGAGTTAAACAGTGTGTGAAGTAGCAAGGTTCAGCAAACATCATTAGCAACATGATGCTTGACTGCACTGCCTCCACTAATGTGATGTTACATCAATGCCTGACTGAAACATTATTGTAAAAATCCAGTCACTGTTAATATTTCTGTGGATTCTGTCATGACATCATGGGCAACCAAGAGGAACTCTCCATTATTACATCACAATCTCATCAACAGCCAGTTGAATTTGGGGTAAAAAAAAAGCACCTATTTATATGGGGCAAGAGATTAGTATTGTGATAAGGCTGGTAACTATCAAATTGTAAGAACACACAAACTTCGATAAGGAATATATCTAATAAGTGAGGAGTGGGTTATACATACCATTAATTTTTCCATTGTTCTCTTTAAAATTTAAAACAATTTCCATTTAATATGTATGTTGACATGAGAATACCTTGCAAGTTTACAGCTTACAGGGCTACACACCATTTCTGACAATCATAAAAAAGTCACAATAGTCATTACTGGTACACAGGGAGTTAACTAGTCAATATCATTATAAATGTGATCATGGTTTATATTTATATGAAAAAAAAGGAGAAATATAATGTATCAACAAGTCTAAAGGTTTGTCACAAAGATACATGATTGATATATATATATATATATATATATATGACTCTTCCCATTGTTGGTTTTTAGTTAAAAACAGTGTTTCAAAAACTGGCTCTATTTCTGTCAAAAAGTAAAAATAAAAATTTTGAAACATACTTAGCTGGGCCCATTGGAACTGGCTAATCTACATCCCCAAACAAGAACAGTATCTCTAGTCAGGGTACATAAACTGCAAATGTCAAACATCCACTGTGGGAGACAAAGAAGACAAACTAACCCCAGATCACCATAAAATTAGCCATAAAACCCCAAAATAATGGCATTCCATTAGACAAAACAAAACCCAATGGAACAAAACCATACAACAGGTAAACCTGACCAAGTGATAACTTATGCAACAGCATATATTAACTAAAAACAAGTAGATGAGAGACGTCCAATATGTGCGTCACCTCAGTGTCAGACCAATGTTTACCATGATTTACAGGTAACGCCACAAACATGTAATGTTGCAGATTCATGCCACTCAGACATCATAGGATGTAACAAAAATTCAGTTATTGTTTTCAATAATACCTCCAGTCATTGTTTCATTGACCTTCTTGGTGTTTCACTTTGGCATGAAATTCTAAGGCACAGACATATTTTATGCAGACTACACTACATAAAGTACAATGATAAGGAGGATCAAGAGCTTATCATGTACTCCAACCAATACTCATTGTCATACAAGAGAAATAAATGGCATGTCAAATGATTTACATTGGATCTAGCTAGTCTTACAACTTCAGACAGCTGAAACACAAGTCTACAAAAACACTTACTTGTAAAACAGATGCCCTTTTTGTCAGAATACTAAGCATTATGGGTTTCAGTTAAGAGTGTTTAAGATCATCCAATGAGTTTTATTACTCCATGTTTAACTATTAATTTGTTGATCCTAAAATTAAGTTTCTGAAGGCAATGTGTTTCAACCATACTAAACTCGTGCTTGAAATATCTGTTATAATCTGAAATGAGAATCAGATATCAGAATTCCACTGGAAGCTTACGTGAATGGAAGCGCCTCCTTCCTCATCACCCTCTTCTTCTCCTTCCTCTTCTTCCTCACCACAAGATCTGTGTTCAGACAACATATTACAACAACAGAAGCTGACATGCAAATTCCATAATGCCCATGCCCAAGCGTGTAAAATAATATAAATATTTTTGCAAGATGTTTAAAACAAATTTTCTTCATATATATATATATGATTTGTTCAGAGCTGGGATAGCACAGTCACACAATGATTAGGTTATATGGGCTGAGCAATCCAGGGTTCTAATCCCAGCAGTTGTAAGAGATTTTTCTTTCCTTCAGAATATGCAGACTGGGTACGATGCCCACCCAGCCTCCTAATCAATAGGTAATGGGGCTCTTTTTCCAGGGGTAAAGCAACTTGGGCATGAGGGTAACCACTCACCTCCATTCAGTGCTGAGGTTAAGAATGACTGGAGGTGCCTTCCCTATATGTTTTACAGTGTGTAGAAGGACAACTACCGTATACAATTTATTCATGTCTCAACAGCACAGAAGGTACCTAAATTCGAAAACTAGCTCTCCTACGTAAGAGTGGCCATGAGTATTCCACAGCACATCCTCACTGCACAAAACTTGAAGACAAATACAAAATTATGGTAAGATATTTTTGTACTTACTGCTTTTAATATTTTTATCTGATAAGCATAGCTAATGTTGGGTGATGGGACAGATTGATTGTCTTTTAGTAATATTGTTTGCAAAAGTTGACAGTACTACTTAGCCACCCAGCCCACAACCCCCACTGTGTCGCTTGAAGCTAGCACATTACAAGTTCATGCATTTAGGTGCAAATTGTTAAGTGAGCAGACCATGGAACACTAAGCAGAGTGAACGTGTTTCTGTGTGTATTCACAAACACTGGAAGGCTCCATTTTTCATGTTGCAACTTTGTGTTAACTGTAAAGTCTTAAGCTGTGGCATTTGAATTTAATAACACTTGTATTACTTCATATGTGATTTTAAGTAATAAGTGTGCTGAGCAACATTAAACAGTGACTAAGTACAGTGCATATATTCAAATAAATCATTTTAATATTGATAATTTTTTTAACTGAATAACCAGAATAATGGGTGATGCTAAATTATTTGAAATGAAATACCAAACCAGCTTGTACTTCGTCTGGTTAATCTCAGGTGACATTGTCTCACCGTGTTTTATCAAACAAGTGTTTATTTTACATTCCAAACAACAGAACTATAGAGATCTTGTATATAGATTTTTATTCAATGTGTTTTGGCTGTCTATTTCAGCCATCATCAGGCAGGAATACTGGTTTACAAAAAGAGTACAAGGGAGAGGTAGCTCCTTACAAACAATAAGAATAAGGTATTGTAAAATTCATGATTATTATATTCTGAAAACAGAATAATAACTGACATTAAATTAATAACACATCAATAGTAAGTAAAAGGACTTTTTCCATTACCTTAGAAACACAAACACCACACTATATACACACAACATTTCAAATGCTACTGCTTTCCAAAGCAGAAGCTTTTGAAATGTTGTGTGTATATAGTGTGGTGCATGTGTTTTCAAAATTATGGAAAAAGTCCTTTTACTTACAGGTGATGTCTTGCAAGTTGCTCCATTCTCAAGAAATTCAATAATGCAATTAAAATTACTACATTGAGCAAAATACCCAATCTGTTAATTTTAATGTTGCTTATTATTCTGCTTTCAGAATAATAAACATAAATTTTACAAAACTTTATACCTACTGTTTTTGTGAACCAGTATTTCTACCTGACGATGGCTGAAGTAAACAGTCGGAACTTGTAATGGAATTTAAGAAAAATCTATACACAAGATCTACACAGTTGTCTTATTTGGAAAGTAAAATGAACACCTGTCTGGTTAATGTTTGACAACAGGTCAGGCATCAGACTGATCATATGCAGCCATTGCAATCAACCAACTGTGCCTATAGCTAACAAATCTTCTAAATTCATAGCCTTAATATTTATCAGTTACTACAATTACATTCAGATAGAACAACATAATCTGATGACCAATTGCGATAAAATTTCTTCTTGTGCTGCTTTCCAATGCCTAACACACTTGTAAAATGCACTACTAGATTAGTGCTATTGAAACGTACTTTGCAGAGATCTCAGCATATGACATGTAGAGTGGGTCCTCTTGTAAAGCTCCACTTCGCTCTGTCATTGCTCCTCGGCAGAATGTGGTAACAAGCTGATTTAAAGGATCAGGTTTTCCTTCTTCTTTCACCTCATCGCATTTCTTCAATTCTGCATCTTCAAATGATTGCTAACACATAAATAATTACCACTCAATACAATGAAATTACTATGATCTTATGCTATTAAACATGTAATACATATGCTCCAAGACTCAAGTCTACTTTCTCAGGATATTTCTCATTAAAATCTGCCTTACAATTTCTTACAATGATTACTATTTGTCTGTGAGGTTTATGTATACCAGTGAGGAAATTGCCGGTGATGCCCTATGCATCTTGTGCAACAAGTGTTACCAAACAGTTCTATGTTACCTGCCAAACTTTACAAACATCATGATACTAATCATCCTGAACATAGGGACAAAAATATTTGTTTTATCATGCATAAGCTTGAGGCATTACCAGAGCCTTATGGTGAAGAGTTAAAAAAACTGACAATGAAAACGCTATTGAGGCTTCCTACAGAGTGAGTTACCATACTGCACTTGCAGGAGAAGAACATGCACTTGCAGAAACCATAATTAACCATGTGCAGTGTCAATGGCAACCTGTGTGCTTGGTGAGCAGCCAAAAATAAAAACTTGAAACAGTTCAGTCATCTACAATGATTACTATTTGTCTCTGGGGTTTACATATACCTGTGATGACACTGTCCCTGATGCCCTATGTGCCTTGTGCAACAAAGTGTTACAACAGAGTTCTGTGTTACCTGCCAAACTTTGTAGATATTGTGATACTAATCACCCTGAATATAACAACAAAGATATTAGTTTATGAGGCATAAGTCTGAGGCATTACCAGAATGTCATAGCCTTATGGTGAAGAGCTCAAAAACTGACAATGAAAACGTTACTAAGGCCTCCTACACAGGGAGTTACCGTATTGCACATGCAGGAGAAGTGCATACAGTTGCAGAAACCATAATTAACCATGTGTGGTGGCAACAGCAACTTGGGTGCTTGGTGAGCAGTCAAAAAATAAAAACTTGAAACAGTTCAGTTATCTAACAATACTGTTAGATGTCGCATTTGAATTTGTCAGCAGATACAGAAAAACAATTGATGTTGCAACTTAAACCCAGCTTTGCCTCTTGGTTGCCACTTGAAAAATACCAGATACCATGCTGCAGAGTATGAATTGTTGGCAAGCTCATTAAATAAACTACCAGCAAATACAGGTAGGTCTCAATGTACATGATTCCTTTTTTGTGTAATTCCAATTTAATGCAACTTGGCATGGATGACATGCAATAATTTTTTGGTTTAATGCCTTTTGGCATTGGGGATCCATGGCCCACTTGTCTTGCGTTGGTGACTAGCAGAAAGAGAGGTCACTGCATGCCATCAGTCAAGGGTATGGGTTGATTACATGGGTGATATAACCACACAGCTCTTGTAGTTCCTCCGCCAACAGCACTGGCTTTTGTTACCAAAATGAGAAACATAAATCTACATCACCTACTGCAATCCAATTGAAAAACTGGCGGAAGACTATCAGTATTGAAGAGAGATTAGATATAATAAGTCACCTTGAAAAACGTGAACAACTTGTTGACATATGCCGTAATGTTAGATTCAGTCACAGTAGCATATGTAAAATTTGTAGCAATGCTGATAGAATTACAGAAAGTATTAAGTCACAAACTAAAATGTTTGTATAGCAAGACTACCACTGTCCTATCAGAATGAACGGTACCAAAAACTATAGATGAGTCTCTTACATTGTTATTGTATTAGAAATAAATAAGTATGTTGTGTAGAAATGTATGAATACTATACAGAAATTTATATATAGTCTATATAAGTACATATGTAATTTACAGGTTTGTATGTCCACTAGTGGCGTACACATACGCTACATAGGATGAGGTTGCCAGTCCCTTAACCTCCAGGAAGTACAATGTTTTAAACGGGGATTTTGTGTTTGATTTGTGTGATGTTTTTCAGGAACATAACCCTGGCTTAAAATTAGACCTGTCTGTAAATAAATAAATACACAAACAAATATTAATTATGAGAGTTGTTTGACCATGCATCTTCCTCATGAAATAATGTGAAATGCCAACTTGATGTAACAAGATAATTTTATTGATGTATTCTTAGCTCAACATGTTTCGGGTACATACACCCATCATCAGGAGCATTAGATGTTGAGTTGCAGCATATGGTTTTCTGCACCAAGTTTTTGGATGGGTCATGGTCTTGAAAGCCGCTGTGTAGGTCGTGTATATGGTGCGGATGGTGTCGCACGGCACCATCCACATCGTACACACGACCTACACAGCGGCTCTCAAGACCACCACCCATCCAAAAACTCGGTGCAGAAAACCATACGCTGCAACTCGACATTTAATGCTCCTGATGATGGGTGTATATACCTGAAACATGTCGAGCTAAGAATACATCAATAAAATTATCTTGTTGCATCAAGTTGGCATTTCACATTATTTCAAATATTTATTATGTCTGCAACCAATAAATTACCAAAATAAGCACTGAATAGAAGCTGATTCAATTCCAATTCCTCCTGGTTTTTTTGGAACTTCCTGATTGTAAATTCTAATGCAAAGGTAAAAAGCAACAACAATAAAGCATCTCCTTTCCTTTAGACCAATCTGAATAAGCCAACAAATCAAGCAAATGCATACAAAGACTTTATTTTAGGTTCAATTTAACAAAATTTTACTTGTCCTGTCTGGTTTCATAGGTATATTCATTTCAGTTAGAATGTTGTACAACACTCTTCTCTACATTGAATCACAGTTCTGTTGAAGTCTACACACATTTGATGTACTTTACCACTGTACCCACACACATGGTTTTTTATTCATGACTCACTCCAGATTCTATTTGTGCAGACTGGTATCTTTACTGCAAGTCACATATGTTCGTATATGTACCTGCGCACATACTAATACAAGGTGAACATCTATTACTTGGCCTACTGAAACATACATAATCCTAAAGCTGATTGTAGTAAACAGAAACACAGCTTAAACCAAACAGCATAATTTAAAATCATGGAATAATTACAGCTGGAATTGATGGAGGAGTCACTTGTGAGAAAGAAGATGTACTGACTTACTGTGAGATCCTCAATCATGACTTCCTGGCCCATATTCTCATCTTGCAACCACAGTTCACGGTACGTTCGAATAAAAATGTTGATTGCACGATGCCTAAGAACAAAGAGACAAAATAATTTTAAAACCTGACTTTCTAAATATATTGTTTTTTAAACATAATAGTTATTAGCACCCAGCTGTAAAATTACTGCATTAAAATATACATATGCAGTGGTTTTAGTTCAATTTCTGCCGGTGAAGATATACAATTCAGTATGCCAATTTTACCGTAAGTACTGGCAAATGACTGCATATAAGTTAGGACGTTTTAGTTTTATAGATAATACGAGGAGTGTTCAATAATTCATCTACGTGTATAGAGAAACATTTCTATCAGGCAGTACCTGTCGTCAAGCCCCAGAAAATTCTTGTTAATTAACATATTCACAATACACATATAGCACCTCATGTTTGAAATGTAGTGCTATTGTACACATGTCCAAGTGCACGTAGTAAATTAATTAGTTTTTCGTTAGAATATTATGAAACAAATTAAGCATTTCTTCTAATACGCCTTTCTGTTTGCAGACAAGATCCACCCAACAAATTATGGCCACGCTAGCATACACAATTCATCTTGGGCAACAGGTGCATTGCCAGAATACGAGAATAACAAATTTGGCAGTAAGTTTTATGAACACTGCTGATGTAATGGTAGTGGTTACGGTCCTTGCAAATTTTCAAATTCAAATTGTACTGGATCTGTAGGGAAATATGGAGTATGGAAAGCAAATAAATTTTGATCTGAATGTACAAAATATTTAAGCATGGAATTCCGTATTTAACAGAATACATTTTTTTTTTCAGTTCCATTATACTGTGTAACGCATGGTATATTGTTGATATATGTAAAAAGATATATGTCACCGTCTCCTTAATTCAGCACCGAATGCGTTCACATTCAATATCTCATATATCCTTGCAGATGTAATGAAAGTTCAATTAGAAAAATAGCGAATATTATAAAAGCAATTTTGCATCATTATAGTTCACAATATTAAATGATGGCAACAGTTCGGATATAAGCATTACACTTTTCTGGGATGTGGCGCCTAGCCATTTCACAGAATGAGACAAACGTACTGAACAGACGGTCAACCAAATTACATGGCGTCACATTCCACTAGACAGGCAACAATTTCAGGACTCCAGTGTCCATCTTTATATGTCCAGGAACTTCTATTGAGATATCTGTTGTACTGGTGCGGTATGTTTCCTGTATTATAAACCAGAAAATTTCTTAACTGGTACTTTCATAGGAAAGATCCTAATCATTTCATTGTAAACATAAGGCTGTATTGATATGACGCATTTTTTAAGTCTGGAGTTTCCTGTTGGTTTCAACAGGGTCTCTCCTGAGCTATCAGTTCCTTTGAAAGATTCGGGTAACTGCATATGGCAATATTTGCAAACCCATATGCATGCGTACGTGTGTACAGAGAAACTTTTCAATCAGGCAGTACCTGTCGTCAAGCCCCAGAAAATTCTTGTTAATTAACATATTCACAATACACGTATAGAACCTCACGTTTGAACTGTAGTGCCATCATACACATGTCCAAGTGCACGTAGTAAATTAATTAGTTTTTGTTAGAATATTATGAAACAAATTAAGCATTTCTTCTAACACACCTTTCTGTTTGCAGGAAAGTTACGCCCAAGAAAATATAGCCAAGCGAGCGCACACAGATCAGCTTGGTGATCGGTTGAACATGGCTATAACAGATCTGGTAGTAAGTTTTATGAGCATTGCTGATGTGACATATGGGACCACATGTTTGAACTGTAGTGCCATCATACACATATCCAAGTGCAGGTAGTAAATTAATTACTTTTTCGTTAGAATATTATGAAAAAAATTAAGCATGTCTTCTAACATGCACTTCTGTTTGCAGGAAAGTTGCATCGAAGAAAATTTAGTCACGCAAATGCACACATATCTGCTTGGTCATCGGCTGAACATGAGAATGACAAATCTGGCGGTAGGTTTTATGAACATTGCTGATGTGACGGTAGTGGTTACGGTCCTCGTGAATTTTGAAATTCAAATCGTACTGGATCTGTAGGGATATATGGAGTATGGAAAGCAAATAAATTTTGATCTGGATGTACAAAATGTTTAAGCATGGAATTTCGTATTTCAACAGAATAAAATTGTTTTCTTCAGTTCCATTATACTGTGTAATGCATGGTATATTGTTGATATATGTAAAAAGATATATG
>Ga0123352_10012013_pt1 | contig 13673 bp, 4 predicted proteins | sample TergutLab28metaG_FD_89700 | JGI IMG/M metagenome (GOLD analysis project Ga0123352, IMG submission 89700) | Labiotermes labralis P1 segment gut microbial communities from Petit-Saut dam, French Guiana - Lab288 P1 | ecosystem: Host-associated > Arthropoda: Insects > Digestive system > Gut ...
GCTGTGGGGACCCGTTGCGCTGACCACGTGACACCCCTCTATCCGCAAAAGTTGGCACTAACTTCACCGACTGGCGGCGGCCGCTCTGTCGGTATAGTTCGCGTGCGGACTAAGGCCACGGAGCTATTAGTTCTTAAACACATGCACAATCGCTCTTCCTCGCAGCTAAATTTCCTGTTCGGAGAAATTAATTTCCACTGTGCTGTCCTCTGTTAAAAATGGGCTTGGTACAAAAGAGATAGTACAGTTTTCATGCTCGAAATTTATTACATTTTCATGAAAATCTAAAGAATTTCATATCTTTTCTACGGTGAAATTTAGGATACCGTGTGCTAGCTAAGTTTTCGTTTCCAGTTGTTCATGGTCTTAAAGCAGTCTAATCATTTTGCAAGTTCCAAGTAAAAATGTTATAATGTTAAATGCAAAACTTGGAATAAACAGTAGACTGGAAATAACTGATAGCTTTATTCACAACAGTTTTCGATGTGTTCGTCACACGTTCAGTGTTGGCTGCCCTTCCGAAGCCCACAAATTACAAATATGCTCATTCATTCAACACACATCACCCTTCACAAGTTTAAAATATTTGAAATACTTTTAACAAATATTCTAGACATTTTTCCTAGAGGATGATTTATTTTATGGACTGTTCTCATACATTTAGGATTTTTAAAAAGACGATGATATTAGAGCTTGTTCGTAGAAGGGCAAGACAACTTTCAAATGATACCCTTTTAAGTATCGAAGTTAACATTGGTTTCTATTTTTACTACTATAAACTCCTCATGTTTCGTTGGGGTCCTAAATCTTTTCTTTAACGATAGCTACATTGCGGCCGAGCGAAATCTAGGTGTTGTGTTTTGAGGTAATGTGTGGTGATGGATAATCGAAAATGATGAGGGATTATGTAGGTGGGAAACTGCGTGGTAACATTGAAAAATATGTTAATAAAAATCCAACCAGATGCAACAGTAGGCAGATAATTATTCACTGCAAAGTCACTCTACATGTATCGGGTGTCACAGCACCCATCATTAGGAGTACTAAAAACTGTAATCGCAACCTCCGGTACAGGTCATAATACTGGTACAGCTACTTCCCTCCAACGTGGCCTGATCGGGAATAAATATCTGCGTACTGTTGCATCTGGTTGGATTTTTATTAACATTGAATTGTGATGCACGGAACCATGATTTAAAAAAAAATTGAAAAATGATTTGATGTTGTTACGATAAATGATAATTAATTCAATTTGATTTTTGAAATTTACTCGATGACATGTCTTCTCTCTTAATAGGACTAGTACTCTTGGTCAATTTACGGAAACAAAAGGATGGCTTTTAGTTCATTACGTGGTATAGCAAAGACTGTTGCGTGGTGAGAGTGCAAACAGTAGGAGGCAGGCTTCTTTTGTGCTGCTGCTATAAACCTGCATGTAACTAAATTACTTACTTACTGCATGGAACAGAGTCCTTCTTGAGAAGCTAACCGGTTCTGCGCTAGTCAAGAAATTCCTTGCGTTTTACGGAATCCGATGGTTAATTACCTCATTTACAAGTGCTCGCCACCTGTCCCTATCCTGAACCAGATCAATCCAGTCCATGCACCCCCCAGCCAACTTACTGAAATACCTGCTCTTTGGGCTTCCGAAACTTAATTTAATTGTTTCGTGGAAGCAAAGCTTATCAGGTAGTTGTATGGTATTTGTGAAGTTTGCAGAATTATATGAGTCAGTGAACAATAACTGAAGTGTCAGATAGGGCATATAGAATCTAAACACTTGGTTTCCGAATTAATGACGAGAGAGGAGGAGAATGATTTTTATATACACCTTCTCTCCTTCTCGAACTATTGTACTACTCATGGTAGCGATGCTGGTTTTGGATACTCATGTTTGGTAAGATAAAACTCTCGAGTCTTCTGTCCCTCAGAGCACACATCGACATGAACCAGCCTTCGTGTTCGAAAGTGATAATAGTATCACTAAATGTGAGTGCCTCTAATGCCTGCTGTGTGGGCTTGAGTCACGATCTCATCTGTCTGTCTGTTCTGTAATTCCGTTTATTTATCTAAACCGACACAATTAACAGCTCTGTTAATGGGCAAGCTGAAACAAGATTTTCAATCAGAGATGAGGATTCTAAAGCAAGTTGCTTTACGTGTAGCCTCATATCCGACAGAGAAGAGGAATGGCAATATAGAGGGTTGGCGATGATATGTGTATACCGTGGCTCTCTTGCCTAGCCATGCCACCATGCTATCTATAATTGAATCTCGGAGAAATGCCAATTCCCCGACCCCGTGTTGACTCTGGCATTTAAAACATGATGCGAACCGACCGACGCAGACGGTCATGGGACTGACGCTCGTAGTATTAGTCGACGATGTCGCCTCCAAAGGATGCAGTCTTCTTCTTATCCGTTTAACCCTTACCCCTCTCAACACTTCCCATCTTTTTCCTTCGTTTCTTACTGCTGCTTTTTTATTTCCTCTTCCGTCGTCTTTCGTACTTTCCTCTCCATAATTTATTTTATTTTTTTTGGATACTTAATGTAACTTTTTTTTTTACTTCTGCAGGCAGAGAATATTCTCACGCAGCTGATTGTGATGTTTGATATCCAGTATTCTGTTCTAGCTATGTAGAGATGTTCCCTCCCCACATAAGCCTTGGTATGCAACTGATTAACTTAAATGTGTAAGTGATATAAGTCTCCTAATGCATTCGAAAAAATATTTAGAAATTATAAATACATTTCGAAATTTGAGGGTTGTCTGACCGTGCATCTTCCTCATGAAATAACTTGAAATGCCAACTTGATGCAACAAGGTAATTTTATTAACGTATTCTTAGCTCGACATGTTTCGGGTATATATGCCCATCATCAGGAGCATTGGATGTTGAGTTGTAGTATATGGTTTTCTGCACCGAGTTTTTGGATGGGTGGTGGTCTTGAGAGCCGCTGGGTAGGTCGTGTGTACGGTGCAGATGGTGCCGTGCGACTGCACGTCATCATCCGCACCGTACACGCGACCTACGCAGCTGCTCTCAAGACCACCACCCATCCAAAAACTCGGTGCAGAAAACCATATGCTACAACTCAACATCCAATGCTCCTGATGATGGGCATATATACCCGAAACATGTCGAGCTAAGAATACGTTAATAAAATTACCTTGTTGCATCAAGGTGGAATTTCAAGTTATTTCAAATTTCGAAATATTTCTAAAACTGAATGATTCTTTGGTTGATTAAATAAAGCCACCTTTTCACACGCATATTTATGAATTATCGACGGGCTTGATGGTGGTTGAATGATGTAAGAATATGGTAGGAAAGTTTATAGCAATTTGTAAGATGCGTTGTTAGTAGTTCTTCGTTGCCAGGCCAGTTAAAAACAAAGGAAATAACAGCCAGAATAAGAGGTCTGTGAGAAAATTCAAACCCGGCACTTATTGGATACCAAGCAGAAATTCTAATAACTCGACGGTCACCTTCAGATTTGTTGGATTATGCTTCCTTTTCAGGAACCAAATTGAAGATCTGCTTGTACATGTCCGTCCGCCCGTCTTTCGTATGATTCAGTTGGGACTATCTTACCGACTTTCTTTATAGTGCGAAGGAACAACATCGCCAAAAAAGCACACTTTAACTTCCTCTCATAAACAATAGCTGTACGAACTATTGGGGTGGCAGCGAAGTCGAATCGTTGTTCGGCAACATCTGCGCAAATAATACAAGATTTTAAAAGTTTATTGCAGTAACTTGGAAACAAAACAATAGCCACCTTCAGTGAACTGGATTCAAGACGACAGACCTACGATTTATGCTAGTCTGTCTTGAATCAGCTTGGTACTGTAACATATCAAAAGTACATATACTGTAGAAAGAAAATTCTGTGATGTAGGGTATACAATTTTGAATGCTCTGAATTCTTCGTAATCTGAAGGGAGAGAAATTGCAGTCTGGGATACTACCAAACATTTGATGAACGAATCCACGATACTGTTTCTGAAATATGATTTATCTTACGTAGTACAAGCTTTTAAGATTGGCCACACTGGATACACTGCTTCCATCCCGTTCTCACACCCCAAGAAAACTCCAAACAGCTGAGAGAAAAAGACATTAGCAGTGTGAAGGCAAAGTGCACCCTGTACACAAGACTGTCTTAAGTAGTGTGTTACATTACAGAATCGCCATTATGTAAATACAAAGCAGTCAAAACTAATATTGATAACGCCTAAAAATTTAGAAAATTTCCAATTAACTGATAAATATATGAAATGCATATACTTGCGTTATACGCAGTAGCTTCAGGTTGTTCCGGGAATCACTTTGTTGCACATCAACACCGTACAATTACATAAAAAGTACATTTCCTTCAAAACAGACCCTTTTGCAACTATACACTTCTGTCAGCGACTGTAAATTGTTGGAAACTTTTCTGGAAGCCATTTGTGTAAGCTTTGTCACCTCTTCCTTCGCATTCTCAGTAGGGTCAGGGGGGATCACAAAAGCGCCGTCCATTCAATGCTGATTTAAGTCAAGAGACAGGTAAAAATTAGTTGATTCCGGGTCAGGAATTTATGGGGGATGCTTCAGTGTTGTCACACTGTTTTTGCTAATAAAACCTTGAACAAATGCGACCGGTGTGCTGGAGTATTTTCGTGAAAGACGGTTGGTTCTCCATTTTCGGGACGTTTGCTTCCGACTGCAACCCTACTACATATAAGACAGCAAGTTATTGAAGAGCTTGATTACGGCTTGAGGCGGTTTCCAGTCAGTGGATTTCTGTTAGAACAGTCCGTAAAAAGTGACGTTAATCGGCCACGCAAAGTGAGAGTACGTATTAATAAGTCCGTAATCCTTACTGTACCAACCAGTAACAAAGAGGAACTGCCGTATGTAATGTAATGAAAGTCGAACTTATCACGGTGGGGTGGCCTAATTTAAGGAGTGACGGTTGTGATTTTGCTTACGGGAAGTCCTGCTGAAGTACCACTCATCCTTTACTAAATTCTTCGAAATGAATGCCGAAGCAATGCATTGGAACAGATTGCGAAGGCTTCCCATGCAGCCCGTTCAACATCATCGACATAAACAATCTCTGAATCTCTTAAGAGTTCGTTAATTATTTGCGAGCCAGACAAAGTGTTCAGATACTGAGCGGCGCAAGGAGAGACTGTCGTATGAGAGACCAGATGGATATAATTTAATCATGAGACCCTCTTTGTGAGATTACACATAAGACTTTCTTTCTGAGACACGTATGCACATAAAGTTCTTGAAATTCGTAAGTAGGTCTGTTTTAAGTGATGATGTAAGTTTCAATGAAAGTTGCAGTCGAACCTGTAAAATTCCTTCCTATTCGGAGGGGGGGGGGGAAGTTCCTGAGTTCAGATTTTGTCGGAGACCGGCTAACATGATGGATTTTATAGTTTTCAAGTTCATGTAAGCATATTGCGAAACAATACTTCGTAAAAGACCGGAGCCATTCTTTGTACATCATAACCGATTACTAGTCACAAGAGAGTGTCGTTAAGGAAATCATACATAGATAGGAATGCAGGCCCCCATTCTTGATTATTTCCATAATCCGAAGAAATTCCTTGTTTATATCACAGGTAAAAACTGATTTAGTATCCATAGGAAAAAAACTGTTTGGACTAGTGGCGGTATGTGTTTACACCCTGGAGAAGCTACGAAAACATCACAGGATGAGAATGATGTTGGAAATGCCATTTCTTGTTTTAAAGAAAGAATGTGGTCATTTTGTCTATATAGTCCAGGGAACGGCCTTCAAACTGCCGTTAAATATTTCATCTCACTACTCATCTGGAGGCTTTCAAATTTTTGTTTTCGAAAGAGCGTAATCGAAATCACGTTAATACCCAGAATGAGTTTTCTGTTGGTTGGCTTTCTCCCCATTTATTTCATTTAGACCAATGAATCATTAAGCGGAATCGTTTATTAACAATGAAAATGAAGCTCAAGATTTGGTTACAGGGCCCCATGTGAGTACAAGACCAGAGAACAGAACATTTAGAAACAGCACCTGGAAATGAAACCTTCTTGATGCTCTGTCGATGTAAAAGAACCCTGAAAGGTGCCACAGTGGCTCACATTGAAGGGATAGATTTACTGTAATAGAAAGGGATCGTGATCGTGATTAATGATATTAACAAAGATGATAAATAATACGACGGCCTTGAGTCTTTAACAGTGACAGGTTTTCTTACACTTTAATGGTAGTACCTTACATTTCTGAGCTGCTCCGTCTTTAGAGTTCACTCGCTAAATTGCATCTGCTCCTTGTGACATATTTTTCTCTGCATTTTTTTTATCTGAACCAATTTCTTTGCGGATTGGGCACTTCCTCTACGTTTTGCATGAGAACATACAGTTTGGAAACGATGTAAATACACCGACAAGCGGCTGTTATGCTTCCTACAAGCACCGACTAAACGGGCTACACAGAAGCTTTGAGCTGAACCTCTGCGCGGTTTTGCGTGGATGGTTATGGCAAGTGTCGAGCGTTATTTACTACGATTTTTATCTAAGAGAAACACTTGACTCGATATTGTTGAGTGCCTTAAATGCTACTCTAGGCATAGAGTTCGGAAGGGAGAATCAATGAACGAAGAAAGACTGTGTAAACAAGTAATAACTATTTTAATATTATATATACCGCTCACCATGTTCTACGTTATTCGTTTTTTTTACCACTGTCTTTCTACTGTAGTGCACAACAGTTGGTAAATAAGAGAATAATAGGAACTACGTTGTTAATGATGCAGTGAATAAAATGAGGTTGCGTTGACATGGAAAGGATGAGGTAATACGTACCTCCATTTGAAGTGCCGGATAATAATAATAATAATTATTATAATTATAATACAGGACCAAGTCGTACTAACAAGAAACTACAAGAAATATATTTTGAAGCAGCCAGACACCGATGAACCGTGAAGAAGTTGTGGAAAAGAGTCGGAAACAATCCAACACATTACTGCAGCATGTGAGCAATTAGCACATACCGAGTATGTAAAGAGATATGATGGACTAGCCATAATTATCCATCAGAAACTGGCAGAAGCAGCTGAATTTATTGATGATAAAAGTCCATATTATAAGTACACACCAGCCAATGTACTGGAGAATGAAAATTTCAAGCTGTACTGGAATCGCAGCATACTTATGGACAAAACAGTGCCTTTTAATCTACCTGACGTAACTTTTGTGAATAAGAAAACAAAGAACACCTTTTTGATAGACGTAACTGTCCCAAATACACATAATTCACCAAAACAATAACCGACAAGCAAAACAAGTACCAAGAAATGGCGAACGAAATATGTGCTATGTGGAAGCAAAAGGCAGCACAAGTGATCTTGATAGTAATATCATCTACAGGAGTAATTCCAAAGTCACTGCCACAAAGTCTAACAAGACTTAACTTGCACCCCAATACATATATACAACCACAAAAAGCTGTAATTCTTGGCACAGGTTCAATTGTAAGAAACTTTTTAAACTACAAGTAAGACCACCGAGCCTGATCCTGTTGATTACTACATCCCAGGATAGGTGAATATTTCCCAGCCAAAGCTGAGAAGTGAGAAATTCGATGATGATGATGATGATAATAATAATAATAATAATAATAATAATAATTCAATTCTCATTCATTAAAGTGCTAGCTCAACGACACAAGGGTCACTTAAAAAAGAAGCACAAAATAATTAAAACGCAAATTACACAAAGGTTGACAAACAATACAAAAAGCAATCAATGTTAATTAAACTTAAAGCTTAAATTAAAACAGAGGTTAGCTAAATAATTAAAACCGTAACTAATATGATACCTACTACTACCGCGAAGTATGTTTCAAAGACCTAATTGGCTTACTAACTATATCTATATCACTGCCTACAAAGGTTGAAACGCAAGTTAGCTAAGTATTTAAAACCGTAAAACAAATGAAACCTGTTACTAGCGTAAAATCTGTTTCAAAAGTCTTATTTGCTTAATATATGTATATATATATATCACTGCTTACCAAATTTGCGGCTCTTACAAACTTACTGGCAGGCCAATTTTTGCTTGCTAAGGAAAGCTGGGTCAAGTTTCTAATATTACAAGAAGGAACTCTGATTTATCAATCAAGGAAGGACATTTTGATCCTAGAAAAACCTGAATGAGATAAAAGTACAACAAACTACTGCCTTCTAACTTGTAATGTATGTTACTTTAGAGCCTCAAGTGCGCTAGCGTAATTGTAAGGAATATGAGGGGAAAGAAAACTTAGACACAATAATAATAATAATAGATTCCATTCAAATTTAATAAGGATATTCGAATATAAGCCTAACTATTTTCTCTTCAGAAAAGGGGGCCATATTTAGTTTGAGTTTTAATACGTTTGCGTCATCTAAGAAAGGTAAGTGTGACCAATATCCAGTCACGGCTTACATTCTTCTTTTTTCTTGCTTTTGTGTTAAGTTGCTATGCCCGGGCCGCTCTTATTTATTTCATTTGCATATAAATAGCCAATCACTTAATATTTAAATATTCCGGAGGTGCCATCAGTCTCTGCCTCTCAGTCTGAAGCACCGTCTGTTGAAGGTTTGCAAGTGAAGAATTTCTAGCTGAAAGAACTGAAAACATCCGCTAAGTTTGCAAACGGCATACGGCAAGTATAAATGCATCACACAAAGTGCACTAGATGGAGGCCTAATTGCGAGATATTGTGTCACCCTCTGCATGTTTGGTATAACGTTGTGAATGTCTGCGCGTGAAATTTGGTGTTTAGGGTGTATATTAAAGATTAATTGAAATTTAATCAGTTGATATTGACCCTGTTTAATACCCCGTTAGATATAACATACATTCAATTTCTTACAAGACAAATGCAAATCAAAATTCTGGACCGAAGAAATATTTTCGACGTCCGTAAATGTAAGTTGAAGTAAGTACGAGGGTTAAATTTATCCCTTGAAGCGATGCAATTCATACATATTTTATTTTAACTCTCTCTCTAATACAGGACACATATAAGTGAACATTTAGTGATAAGAATGCTTTCTGTAACATACCTGGCATCAAGAGGAATGCCGAAAGCTAAGTCTCGAAAGAAAAGTTGGAAAGCATGTGCCCTAAAACACATGTAAAAAAGAACATTGCTACTGCTACACGTATATAATGTAATTACATGAACTAACGACATTTTGCAGTTATACTGAAATGTGTTACTAATAAAATATTTAGGGCAATTCGAGAGGTTAGGTTAGATGTAAAAGAGAGATAACTAGGTACATGTTCATACGTTACCACAAAAATTGCGAAAATTATCGTAATATGAAAAAAGAAGGAATTTTGATCAGTAACCGAGTTTAAGTGTTTGAGAAATACAAAATATTAAAATTGCTTTCACGGAGAAATTAAGAATGAATTAAATCCGCGGAATGTCTGCTATCCTTCAATTCAACAGCTGAATTGCTTAAAATTTGTTTGAACATAATAGTAAAGCAATTCTTTTAAATCATGCATTTTAATGCCCCACTGGTCGTTTATATACATATATGTATGCACGTTGGACATCGGTCGCCAAACCATGTCGGTATACTGTATATGCCCCAAATCGTGATCAAGCTTCAGATGGATTCTGTTTTATTGTCAAATGCTTTCGGGGAAGCGAAGGAAATCGAAACTTAGAGACTATATTTTCACTGTGTAAACTTTGTTTTTCGCCTTTTACCCTTTATTATCTTTACACTTTCCTTTCATTCTACTGAAACACTAGCTGCAGAATAACGAAGAAAATTTTTACATATTCTTCGTTTCCACTTCTCATTACACTCTTGAAGAAAGACAATAGAATGAAAAAAGTAAAGGTCGGATGTAGAAAGAGGATATGTATGTAAATGTGATCGAGTGATGTAAACTTTCAACTGAATTTGAAAATATTTCTCTCTTTTGTACAACATTTCTTTTTTTTTCTTATTTTTTTCTCATGCATATTCTATTCCCCCCCTTTTTTTACGTGTTGGTCGTTGAATTTCACATCGTTACAAGAATGCGGTTTTCCAGATTTGTTTAAACAGCAGAGTACGTTTTCAGTCTTATGTACTTACATAAATAAATTTATGCATAAGAAAACACTCTGGAAAATCACGTTGATTTTTGCGTCGTATCATTCATCACCTTTATTCTTTTCCGTACAAATTTGACATACAGCTTTCGATTTTAAAATTAAAGTATCACTGCTACTAGTCGTATTCAAAATCTAACTCTACAGTAACGCACGTTGCGAAAATGTCAGGAACAGGTGAAGCGGCTTAACAGTGTGTCTCGAATTTGGAACGTCAGCGATGCTAATCTCATTGCTGATTGTCCTAATTTTTCCGAAGTTCGTAACAGCAGCCACATAAACCGAGATGCATCAGGCTACTTTAACCACGTTACTATCCCGAATTTCTTCTGTTCTGAGCTCTCTTATCGGCCAAACGTTCGCTGTGATGAACAAACAACTGGAAAAGCGGAAAAGAGAGAATATTAATGAGAGTGCCCTGAAACGTAAACACAAAAACAAAAAGAAAACAGAAGCACAATTATAAAAATTCTGGTCAGAACACGCTGAGAATTCTAATCCGGGGTTCGTCGAAACAAAATTAGCAGCAAGCGGTCTCTGCGCATTCGCATTTCCTACAAGGTTTTCTAAGGAACATCTCACAGAGATGCACCTATTTTTTCTTTTATGTTTATTAAGGTAGCCGGGATAAGTCAGCCAACAGACTGACTTTCTAGGGTCTGAATGTTTAACTCTCGGTAGGAGCAGGTATTTATATTCTTCGCAGCGTCCAGATTTCTTCTGGGTTGCAGTCAGCCTGCAGTTGAGTAGGCACAGTTGACCCCTATCTTCCGGAGGTATAGAAGGCGGAGCGTGAAGCCAATAATTTTCTTCCATGTCTTACAAGTTTCTCTCCTAGTAGAATCTAGCCTTTTTATTAACACTAGTGCCACTTTCGACAGCTTACGATTTCTGAAGTTAATACAGCCCTATTACACAGACCGCGTTTGCCGCTCAGTCGCACAGTGGCAAATGGTTACCACGTTTCAACGTGGCCAGGTCGATTACCCATCGGCCGACTTCCCACTGTTATTAAGAGCAGTGCCCTTCCCTTTCAATCTACTGGCTGTGAAGACCGTCACCGACTGATGATATAGCTTTCCATAACCCCAGGTCTGTATTTTGTACAGTGGCTTCAGAAGAAAGTGGGATTGTAGAAAAAAACGGAATTAACGTAACGTATTTCAGTTCCGTATGAGACCTGGGACAGACCTGAAGAAAAACTACAACTTGAGAGAAATCAGTAAAACTGTAGGTCGGCCAGCTTGATGTTTTCAGTTACGTCTGTCAATTGATTCTGTCAATAAGTTCATTGAATTCTGTCAGTATTAATTTATCAAGTGTCAGTTCCATGTGTCTAGGTTCTTCAGTGAATGAGTGAATAGGTGAGTCATCCTGCACAATGAGTTCAATTACAGCAAGTTCTTTGGGTTCAGCAATGCCATTTATCCGAATTCAAACACCGAGTTCAGTGAGCTCTGTTATTCAGGAATTTGATTTAAGTCATTCACTGATTTTGAGTTCAGGACTTTCAGTGATTTTAGACAGTTCTTTGAGTTCAGCCAATCAGTTCAGTGTGAACAGTTTGTAAGTCGTCTGAATTCACTCAGTAATCCCAGCATGGATAATCATAGAGTGCGACAAGGTTTTTGTTGAGTTCATTCAGCTATTTTAATGACTTCAGCAATTCAGCCAGTTAGAGTTTTGATTTCAGTCACTGAACAGCAGTCAGTCAGTCAGTCATTGGTGTCCGGCTGGTGTTTGGTATAATAAGAGTCATTACATGCGTTACTAAGGCAGAAGGGATTCTTATAGCAAGCCCAAGCATACCAGTAGACTTCTGTCAGTCCATTGTATTCACAGGTACCCGATTCGAATCACAACATGGAGACTACAGTTCGTTTCTCAGCCATTTCAATATAATCTCTTCGCCATTAGAAACAATACCACAGTCAACACTGGTTAGGAATAAGGGGAAGCTTATGAAGGTTAATCTGGAAAAGACGGGAAAATATGTTTACCTATTAAGATAGTCACCATAAAGCCTGGACATTCCAAAAAATAACCATAAGAAACAGCTGTCACAATAACCAGCTTCAGCCGGATAATTATAGCCTGGACCTTCAGAATAAAGGGACGAGACTTTAGGGGGGCAAATTATGTGTAGGGAAATGGATATTATTTTGGTGTGAATCAAGTTGAATTGGTTCTGTAAGCGATCTGGTGGCTGACTTTCGTATTGGCAGAGTAGAACTTTGGGTTCTGACAGAAGAGACAAGTGTGTTAGTAGCTTACAACATAAGTTTACGCCTAGTTAAAATAGAAGACTGTAATTCGTGGCCAATATGTAGTGTATTGACAATATCAGTACTCCAACACTTTGCAACAAGCAATGCATTGTTTCTAGACTGTATTGCATGTAATGGAATTGCACGGCCTATTGCTCGGAGCGCCAATTATACTACGTGGTTTATACAACGCTCTGTTTTTCAGAATTATTTTTTTTGCATTCAAAATTACATTTCTGTGAACGGCTCTTGGTGTGGGGTTTAAATCCGCTGATTTCTCTAGAGTGGCTCTATGACGTGTATTAAATTATTTATCAAAGGAACAGTCTCCATTATACGTTGTCTTGAAGGTTTTGTAGGTTATTTGTTTGTTACATGGAAAGCCTGCTCTTCGTAGAGAATGAAATCCTGTGCATGTTTATTATCCAGTCATGGCGAACGGATTACTTTTCGTCGTCCTGGTCTTACATTTCTTGTGAAAACGATTCCTTAATATATTCCTTTTATATACAGAGAAGGACTGACACTCATATTGCCTTGTATGTACTAGCCACCATACATAAATACTGTACTACTGCAGCGAGACGGATTCCAGCCACACGTAAACTTACATAGTCGGTTCGTTGCGATGGGCTCCATGAGGATAATCCGCAGGGAATGCCATCCGGTTATTACCGTAACATTCCTCTGGGGTGAGCGAGAGTGAGGAAAAACCTTAAGGGTTTGGTCGTCTGGGTCATTACGGATGAAACTGCAGCCATCTTGTTGGGATTCACTGAGTCTTCACAATGTAAATATTAATTGCGGCGAAAATCTCAAATCTCTTGGAAAAAGTTGTTTAGAACATCCTTTATTCCTGATGGGCCGAATCAGATGGAAGTGGTGTCGCTGGAAATAACCACCTCGTTAAAGTAGGAAAGAAACGGATTTTTGAAACACCTTTCCTGGAATAGGGCGACTATACTTTGAATATACTTGTCTCCTCTGTTCTGTTACGGAGGTACTATATTCAAAACTTGCACACGCCCAGATCTTCTGTTGAACTTTATCGTATATAGTTGTGCTAAAGACACCTTGTTTTTAAATACTTGATTTTACTGATAGTTGTGTCTTCTGACATTTGACTTCCTTTATTTATATATATATATATATACAGGGTGTTTCACGACTTTAGGGCATAACTGCAGGAGGTGATTTCCTAGGCCTTTGTGATCAAAAAAGTTCATATAAACATGTGTCCGATTTTGGACGGTTA
>Ga0123352_10012015_pt1 | contig 13671 bp, 6 predicted proteins | sample TergutLab28metaG_FD_89700 | JGI IMG/M metagenome (GOLD analysis project Ga0123352, IMG submission 89700) | Labiotermes labralis P1 segment gut microbial communities from Petit-Saut dam, French Guiana - Lab288 P1 | ecosystem: Host-associated > Arthropoda: Insects > Digestive system > Gut ...
GTCTTGACAGACTGAAACATGTAGGAGTTGTAGGTAGTATTTTAACCAAGTGACGTGTTTAATGTGTAAATAAGATTTTAGAATCACATATTGGTGCAATTAGTTGGTTATATTTTAATAAAATTGAATTATTGCACGGTAAAAACATGAAAATACAGTTTTGGTTATTTACTAACTACCATCAGTTAATACTCTTTAGAAGGCTACGACTGGCCAATCAACCATCCAAGTATGCCACTAATACTTCCTCATAATAATTTACACTAGCAAGGTATGTCACGCATAGACATTACTGCAGGTTTCCTCTTGACCTCAACTGTGCGAAGATATCGTGGCATATTTTTTTCATTTTATTACCGTGCAATGTGATAACAATATTTATTAAGACCAACTAATTGAACATACTTGTCAAACCATTAAAATCACATTATCTGATTAAAAATGGATTTAAAATTTCTCCTACATGTTTCAATCCCTCTATGGAATCATCCTCAGTGAGCGTAAATTAGTGTAGGAATGAAGTCTGTCTTAGTAACTTAGTTGGTCTTAATAAATATCGTGGCAGAGTTTCTGATTCGTGAAAGTTCGATTGAGAAATTTCCTCTGTATAGAAAACATTCTTTCATGTTTTCGTCTAGTATTTGGCACGTAATATTGGAAGTTTGCCCTCATTGTCCACTTTTAACGAGTGGTAACGAAAACTGCATATATTCTCTACAATACCGTTTATCTCAATGGCGCGCCGTGTTGTGGTAGTTTTATGTAGAAGGCGGTTGCCAAGCAAGGACGCGGCGGTAAGCAGACATCGCTCTATGGTCTCTTAACCGTGTATGGTCAGTTAGCGTCACTTCCAGAAGAGGAGAAACCTGGCAAGAAAACTGAAGACACTGAATTTACTGTGCGAATGGTGTCGTGCGGTCGCACGGCACCATCCGCACCGTAAACACGACCTACGCAGCAGCTCTCAAGACCACCACCCATCCAAAACCTCGGTGCAGAAAACAATACGCTGCAACTCAACATCTAATGCTCCTGATGATGGGCGTATGTACCCGAAACATGTCGAGCCAAGAATACATCAATAAAATTACCTAGTTGCATCAAGCTGGCATTTCACTTTATTTCATGAGGAAGATGCACAGTTAAACGACACTCAAGTATTCATATCTTCTTGCCAGGTTTTGCGATATCGCTGCACTATTATTCGCTAATACTACTGGAACTACCTGACTCAAGAAATAGTAATTTTTAGGGAAATTATGATTATGATAACTAAAATATCGCTTCCACAAGATATGAAAATTTTTTATTAGCTGGGAAATCATTATGTTTCTAAGAACAGCTCTGCTCTATGGATTTAGAAGTTCGGTTATTCAGGCAAGCTTCGAGGATTTACGGTAATATCTTTGAAGATTTCTTATATTTTTATGTAAATACTCAGCCTCAAAATTTAATGCATTTTCTCCTGCTCACACTGCACAAAGCTTGTTCTTTGAAAATGTCTGAACGTCCGTAACAACTTCAAGACAACATAAGAAATAAATTGAGCGCCCCTTCCTTACATTTTCCTTTTTTTCACGGAAAACAAAAACTGTGAAACGAAAGTAGGTGAAGAGAATAAAAGCACATAAATAGACAAACACAGAATAACTGACGACAAAGCGAGGCGACATTCTATACTGTGAAGCTATTTATAACAGTTACTAGTAACAACTGAATGGCACGAAAAAGACTGACACTCCGACGGCTTGACAGCTGTCCCCAGTAGTAGTGGAACACCGTACTTATATCACGAAAAATGGGCGCTGTATATTTCATAATTTACGGTTTTCCGTCAAAAGAAATACAACACTTTAGAATGGTCGTCAAGAATAATAGTTCTGTCGTGCGGAGTATTGATTCATTCTGAAGCAACACAGCGAGCAAAATTACATTTCACAGGCACGTTGTACTTCAAGAGATCACATACCACACATTGTGCTTTTATGAATCAAACACATTTTTACTGTTACCTTTCTTATGTCCTGAGAATTCTTGTCCATTCGCTGCCAGCCTGAAAAAAAAAACAGAATTGTTAGACCTAAAGGAGGAACAGAGTATTTTCGCCTGATTTTACTCTGTTTTGGGTCTAGTGGCAATTTCATGATAAGTACAAAATATTGTAACTATAAATTATCAATAACCTTCATTGTTGCGCCATAAACTGTAACATAACTCAAGGAGTTATGTTCTCCACAGCTTTCTGTTATTCAGCACATAAAGAAATTCTCAATAACCTTTGCTCTCAACACGGAAGCTGTCGCGTCAGATTTATCGCATCCGAAGCCCTTACAGTTCATCCTATCTTATTTCGTAGAAATGCCTCGAAATGTCAAATTACAGTTTTAAGCAGGACCCGTACCTACTGAAAATATATTTCTACACATAACAGAGCTGACTTATTGTAATGTTGGTAATCATCCTTTGAATAGTTCCGTCAGTTCTTGCAAATATTCGTACATCTCGTCTTATTCTGTTCATTTCACGAAGAATCGTACCAGGACTAACACAATATAACTCTGTGAATATGTTCCTTCCACAACCATGTGCCATTTTCTGTGCTCACTGACTGCAATTTAAGGTTATGTACTGCAAACTTCACGAAATGCATGCAAATTTTCTTAACTCTGGCGTCCATTATTTAGACTGTTTCTCTTCCTGGGTATTATAAACTATACACTATTCGAGGCAAACACAAGTTTTTCATAACTTGTTATTATGCAGCACTGAACATGCGGCTCGATATTTTCCTAGTATTCTCCAAACAAGTATTATTCCTTTACACGGCACTGTTTTGCCGTGTCCTTCAGCACCCTTCTAACCTGCATTAAGAATGGGTGCCGCTTGTATTATTTATAACAAGGCGTTAAAAATACAAACTCACGTGTCCTCCAATGGCAAGCTGGGCGTGTGAATTACGGAGAGATTACAGGGAAGGGCACGGACAATTCAGTGTAAAAACACTAAATGCTGCCTAATCCCCCTCTTAATGGAAGATCGTGATACACCGGCTCATTCACTGTGCTACACACGCAGCGCGTCATTATGACTTGAACCATAGCGGCGTATGAATATTTCATGAAATAATGTCAGGAAGACTAAACAGGCTTGACCATTTTCTAATGGAAGAATGACGTTAAACAGAGTGGCATTGTCTTACTTGTCTAAACTTGTGAACATCACAGTTCTTCACAAGTTAGTTAATGAGAGCTGGGTGGGTAGAAGTTTGGCAACAGGCCTGCTAGAATTGTTTAACGGAATTCGTTAAATTTTTGTAAAGTAAAACAATTCAGCCTTCCCCACTCTTTCCACTCTTTCTAAACGGCGCTATTGCCAGATCATAATGTATAACGCACAAAGAACTCTCAACTACCTTCTTAGTGTCTGGCGGTAGCAAGATTGTATATGAAGGAAAAGATATTTGATGTCACTTACTTTCGTTTTTGTAGCCTACTTTAAATTGTATGCAAGAATAAAAAACTTTTTATTATAACTTGCACATTTCGAAGAATTTATTTTAACACAAGCTGATCGTAGAATGGACTCGTAATAATTTAGTACTATTACGTAATGCTTACATACGACATAAAATACAAACACGTAACATTAAGAAAAAATAGGGGATAATCGAGAAAGATTGGAATATATATGTGTGTGTGTGTGTGTGTGCGTGCGCGCGCGCGTGCGTGTGCGCGTGTGCGTGCGTGCGCGTGTGTGTGTGTGTGTGTGTGTGTGTGTGTGTGTGTGTGTGTGTGTGATAATATAGAAACATAACCAGACATGGTAATTACGTATGGATTGAGATGTCGGTTGTGGTGTCTCTTTCAAAATATGCCAATCAATTCCTGTCTTCACGTGGAGAGATTCAAGGTAACCACAAAAATCCTCGGTAACGAAAAGCAGCAACTCGGCCAGGGTACTACCCGGTGACATACTTAACCTTTTAGAACCTTGTGGTCAGTATATACGGCCAGGTTTAACAACAAAAACTCAACACTTCCAACACGGAGTATTTGTGTGTCCCATATGATTCTCACAACAGTGATTAATTCTATATGCGAATACACCGACTAGTCTTTCTAATTGGGGGCACATTAAGTTCTCTGCGAGGTATGTGAGTAATGTTATATGTAAGAGGTATGTTTACCGGCCAAAAATTTAATACTAGCAAGTACTGGGTAACAAAAATTTTTTATTTGTAATGCAATAAAATGTAAATCATAGACCAAATAAACAGACATACTTATATTAATAATTATTTATGAGAACATTACTTTACTGACGATTTTAAATACTTGGGGTACCGTATACCAGAATACAAAAGCGATTTAGAAGACAAATTGCAAACATATAACAAAATAAACGGAGCTATTCGGAGACATTTTGGAAAACAAATGAACAAAGAAACAAAATTAAGAATTCACAACATTACAGCTAAAGCAGCATTGGCTTTTGGAAGTTAAGCTTGGTTACTGAAGAAAGAGAGGAACGACATTTAGAAGCAGCACAGATTAAATTTTTGAGACACTTACTTGGAATAACAAAACTAGATAAAGAAAAGAATCAATGTACTCGGGAAAAAAACGGAAGCACAGAACATGGTAGAGGAAATGAAACAGTACCAGGAAAGGTGGCTACAACACATACAGGGGATGGACACAAGCAGAAAACCAAAAGAAGCACTACAATATCAACCAAAAAAGGACGAAAGAACATAGGTCAACTGAGGAAGAGATGGAGGGACCAACTTCATCTTGAGGATTAAGGAAGAGGAAACACGTCTAACCCTTCATGAACATGATGATGATGATGAAAAAGTATCGGGATGAAAAATGTCCTGAGTTGAAACACTCCATCATTTAAAATTGGTTCTTGACATGCTGTCGGTGAGAGGATTATTACTATTTCTGGTACGCGATATAGCAACGTTTGATTTTCCCTGAGGAAAACTCACTTCCAAATAAATTCCAACACTTTCAAATATTTACCCCTGAGATTTGTTTACGACCACTGCGGCTGCTGCTGTTAATTATTACATGAAACAGTCTCCATTTCAGTGCACAAAGTGGCTGTGCGCCACTCGGAGCCAAGTCGAACCATTTCGTCTTCAACTGCAAAATATTAATGCTCTATATTTGAACAAATATGCTGCCAAATAATTATGAAACAAGAAAATTCTGGAGCATTAAGCTTTCGCTTAATTCTTGTCTAGCCATATGGATTGTCAACCAATTCAAATGCTGACGCTCTCTTTATATATGTTTAGTCAAACAATTACGCAACTACGTACCAATAACACTGCTCTGACGCTCTGTTCCACCGTTTTATTTGTGGCTGCGATCAGGGTGACAAATAGTAATCATATCCGACACAGTTGGATTAATTTACTCAAAAGTCAGTGGAGAATAAACAACGAATAGCAGGATAATACTCTACTACCTCCGCGTCAAATACAGCGTATAAAGTTTCAGTGTAACGCACCGAAATAACTGGGGGTTTATACGTATGAGATATAGAATCATCTTATTCTTCAAATTGTTAAAATGTGCTACAGGATCACTAATTGATAATGTGATAATAATGACTGCTACAAGCATGATCAGTGAATATTCTTTGTCTACAAGGTACTGAACTGTCCTCTTTCTGACCTTGTGTCCCGCCATCCGCTAACGTACTCAGCACTGATATGACGTCTGAAATGTGCCATCCCCGTTGTGTGTATAAATAAATAGATACATGTACACGCGCACACACCAACAATCGGGAGTAATCAGACTGAATACAAGGATTACCAAAAGGAATATGGGATTGAAAGCACACACAAGAGTGCAGACTTTTAATTACCACTCAATCGGGACTCATGCAATGAGTTACCAACCCACACGCACTACCCTCATTTTTCTTTTCTTTTTTCCTTTCCACAGAACCCATAATCTAACGCTCATCGACGATAGACATCGATGATGGATAGAAAATAAGCTGGAATCCCGCACAGGACAGCTGCAACGGAAATAGACACCTATGCGAGCATTGCACCCCAAGTCAGCACAATACTCACATTACAGAACCCCCTCAGCCACGTCTCTTAACCTTTTGACACCGGAATTATTTTTTTTTAATTTCAGGACATTCTATATATAAAATGTGAATAATACAGGAACCAAATACGTTAGAATTATGAAACAAACTGTATTTTGAAGAGAAAAAAGGGAAAGTATACACCATGTTTAAAATATTCAGTACATATATTTGTTGAATAAATATATAAAATGCAACTTTAGAGGTTAGCGGTGCGGTACGAACACTATAGTTGACATTAGGCGTCAAAAGGTTAATAGTAGTAATAATCAAAACCACAGATGATGAGATCTCGACATCGTTACATAACCACATAAATCTTATAAACACTAATACTCTTTCGGATGAAAATCTGATGATGGCCGGAATAGGCCGAAACATGTAGTTTTTTATCATCCTCTAATAAACATCATTAGAAATATTTGTTGTGTTACTGACTAAACGCCTGTACCTATTTACCGAGATGACGTGTCAAGATATATGGAGCAACAAGTGAATACAGCCGAATGACTGATATACGAAACACCAAGACCGTGGATACCAACATGGTATATTCAAAGAACAAGCTTTTAATTACTCATGCAACGTCGTTACAGAATTGTTACCTACAACTGAACAATTAAAAACTATGTCTGTTAATGCACTGAGAAACCACGCGCATTCTCTGTCATCGCAGGGCAGGATAGAAGCCACTCTCACTCATTGCAGCAGATTTCTTTTTTAAATGCTAATAATCGTTCCAATACTCAAAAACAAGTTCCTCAAACGTTATTTGAACCAGAAGGCTCAATACCGTACTCGCACGAGCCCGCTACTGGACTGTACCCAGCGTCATGTCAGGGCATATACTCTGCTCTTTACAGCCGATTTCAATAGTCGACCAGCTTCCCATTCTCTCACACATCTCAAACTGGGCGCTTCATCTCACGATTCCAAATAAAATGTTACTAAATTTTCAACGCCTATGCGTGCTACATGCATCACACTCATTACCTTACTGTCTCGGTGTGCTTAGCTAAAAAATATCTGCTGCAGAGCACAAATTATGAACTTCCTAACTGTGGAATAGTAAGGTTCTCACAGCTTTGCAAATTTACTCCCACATCCGAATGATACATTCTTGTGTAAAGTCCTACGCCTCAAAGATTATTCTGAATTTAAAATATTTAAAGAATATAGCACCATTGCCTTCTTTCTTTCTCTCTCTCTCTCTCTTAAATGGAAATAATCTTCTAGCACCCTGTTCCCGAACGCCCTAAAAATTTTATTGGTTAACGAATACGTCAACGAATATAAACGATGAAAACAGTAAATTCATGCATTGTATTATTACTATTATTATTGTTCTTATTTTATCATATATAATAATTTTCTTTCTTCCGACATAACTTTGACTTCAAGTCAAGTAATTGTATGTTTTGCATTTGTTCTTCTTGTCCTGGCTCTGTTCTTGCCCTCAGTGTTACTACTGCCTCCACGCACATGAGTCGTTTTTTTAACTGTCCACCAAGCTCCCGAGTCACATCTAAATCAAGACTGCATTGCAGTGCATTGAAATGAACTGACTTGTTATTTTCGCCTTCTTTCACTGATTGCTTATCTATATTACGTGTATACTTTCCCTGAATGCGGTCTAAGACTACGCCTCTGTCTCTTGGAATTTAATTATATATGCTGATGCCAACAAGCCGGAATGCATCTGACGGAAATTTTGCGGCTCTTGGTACATCTTTCTTTTCTTTCCCCATGCAATCACATCTAAATTAATGCAGCAGAATACTTAAAACTGCGTACTTACATGACAGGAGGAATAAATGTAATGTTGTGTTTCATTAATGTTTACTTTGCTTCGAAAGCCAAGACAAACATCGGATACACTTATATTCCATTCCAAATTGGGAAGCTCAGAGATTCTTCGATGTTTATTGTACGTTGATTAGGTAAATAAGGCCATTTGTTAGATGCGCTTCATCTGCTGCTATCGTTTGTAGCGATGTTGACATATTGAGCAAACAAAGTATCTCTCTTGACCACATATCATAATCGCTGACGTAATTTCATTTATTAAAATATTAGTGTTGTATCAGGGATGCAACTGACAAAGTTACGATAATAAATATATGAACTGCATTAATTTATTTCCTTGTGTTTGTGCACTGTTCTCCTATTACTGTCCACTACTGACACGTTGCCCTCTGTACCCGTGCTGTCTTTGCAATTGGCCATCAGGCTGATGAGTTATAACGTACCCAAATAAATAAAAAAATAAAACGAATTATTTCGCTATTTTATGATGCAGGCCAAATAAGACAAACAAGAGAAACGTAAATAATGAAAATAAAATATTTTTATTTACTTTTCTACTTTTGTATTTGATTTATATTTAGATTCCGCTACGAGGACGGAAGATAATACACCAAAATTTCATTCAGAATAAATAAACAGTCTATGTACGTATGTTTATAATTTTCATCAGACACTTTCATTATAGTTACAACCTAGATGGACTTCTCTTAAATTCACACTGTGACACGCTTATTGTCTCAACTTGCAAGCAATGCACGAATCTGTGACATTTTCAGAGACGGCATGATTATCGATTAAGCAAAATCTCAGACTCTATCAGACATCTCGGAAATGGAGCCGAAGGATTGCCCCTATTTCCTATGTATCATTCAAGTTAGCTTGGCGCCGTAACGGGCGTCTTATTGTCGATGCCACGGCAGCAGTAAAAACATATGGACATAACAGAGACTAAGTAAAAAGAATGAAGAAAATTGCCTTACAAGGAACTGCGCCATGCTTATTTGTTCATGATTCACTTATCTACTCTGTCAGTGGCTCAGATTTTAGATACCTAGCGTCGTATTTAGGGTGATTAATGAACAATTAACTGGAGCAAATGTAAAAGGAGGCCGTGGCCTACTTCAAAGTTCTATACCGACACTCGGCTGGATAGACTGAGAAGAGCCATGCAAAACCTCATTCATTTCTGCCAGTGTCTTAGATCGAAATTAGAAAAGAGTACCTCCTAGATACAAGTAGGAACCATTACCGCATCAGCCAGCTTGCTCAGGTTCATTGTATCTACTTTCTACAAAATGTTATTAGAATGTTCAAACAAATTCGGGGAAAATAAGCTGGGAATGTAGCAGGCACTGGAGATATAATACCTGTAAAATTTTATTAGGAAACTCTGAGAGGAAAAGGACGTTTTGGAAGAAATCAGAATAGATGTTAGGGCAATATTAAAATAAATCCTAAAGAAATATTGTGTGAATTATAAACTATATTCGTTCAGGTTTTCAAGCACTACCCTGGTGATGCACGCAGCGGGCTGCTCCTAAACTTTAGTACCTCTATACCACTATACACACGCCATACTTCTAGGTATCGACACCACCGACACCGTTGTGAGGAAGCCAAACCTCGATTTATTTGGTTCAGGAGAGGTCCCAAAAGGGTGCCGTTTCAACGCAGTAATAAACCTTCAACTTTCATGAGCGTAGGAGAAATTATCTTTTGAGCGACCGTCAGTTACCCAGCAAGTGCTGTCTGTACTCAGAGTGAACTGGCGTATTATAGAACGAGGCCAGTCATCAAGCCTTTCCCTTTGCATACAACCGTAACGCCTATCATATCTGCTAACACTACCCACATGCATAGGTGTCAGAGAAGTGGTCTAGCGAGCACGGCAATCCACACATTTTATTCCGCTGTGTGCAAAGAGAATTCAACACAGCAATCAACCTTCCACATTGCGGGTATGGATAGCAATATTTACTTGCGTGTTTCAAAAAATTAGACACATTAAAAGAGACAGAATTTACAAAATATATCGCGGAACTCTTGCGTTCATTCTTTATATTTTTCTCCAAATACTATAAAATATTTACCAAATTCTGACGTATGATATCCCGCTGTGTATTGTAAATATAAATAGACAAAAACTTCGTCAAATATAATTACGATGTGAATCTGATGTTTATTGGACCGTGCATAATTGTGATAACTGAAGAACAAAAAACCAACTAGATACCATTTGCTATTTATTGTATTTCTTATAGGCTCAATATGTTTCGGGCATTACTATGCTCATCATCAGGAGCTCGCGACTATTATGTTTATTACCACATTGGTCGTTTCGTTCTTGGTTTCCTGTAGGTTGGAGGTTAGGTGCAGTTAGGCTGCAGTAGTGTCCGGGTTGCAGGCTCAGACACTACTCGACACAAGTCGTGCCTCAGCCTGCAACCCGGACGCCACTCCAGCCTAACCGTACCTAACCTCCAACATACAGCAAACCAAGAACGAAACGACCAATGTGGTAATAAACATCATAGTGGCGAGCTGTTGATGATGGGCATAGTAATGCCCGAAACATGTTGAGCCTATAAGAAATACAATAAAATAACAAGTGGCATCTAGTTGTTTCTTTATTCTACATTTACAATATATTGGAAAACGCTACACGTCTCGCCCCTGATGGGCCATCATCAAGCTTTGTATTAAAATATAAAAACATTCAAAGGAGGACATTTACATTTGTATGTTTATCTAGAAGGATAATAGTGGGCCATTAGGATCGAAACATGTAGCGCATTAAAAATAAATTGTATTTTCCAATAAACTGTTGTTGTGTTGGGTGATGTCTTTAATTTATTGACTTTAAAAAAAATCAGTGAAAAATATCAGCATTTCTATCAAATACATATATTGAAACATTATAACTCTTTGTTGTATGCTAACTTCTGGGTAATTCCCCGGCGTCTGAATTTTATATGCCGACGTTTCGGAACACTCTGTCTGTTCCATCTTCATAAGCAGTTAGGTATGAAGATGGAACAGACAGTGTTCCGAAACGTCGGCATATAAAATTTAGACGCCGGGGAATTACCCAGAATATTCAGAACACGGCGACATTTTGAAATAAAAAATTATTAACATTTCTTCCCTCGCCAGAGCTCTCTAGAAAATAAACTGCACTGAAGTCAATAGAATGCATATCTATTATGACACTGTGACACAAATACAGTTTCGCTTACCAATCCTAAGCATTAACTAGTAAGGTATGTATCACCGAGTCATAACAATGAATACTATGAACATTAAACGGTTGCTTAAGTCACACAACGGCAGTGCAAAGAGATAACGTGGTTTTCATGTGCCGTAGAAACCATTTAAGGTGCCACAGTAACAAGCCTAGGGACGGAGATACGAAGAACAATAGAATAAAGAATCACACCACCATATTTTTCCCAATACCAGCTGGAATTTCCGAACAATTCAAAATTGTTTACCTGGTCAAACAATTCAGGAAGTACCAGTGTTAACAATCTACCATATAAGTGCACTACGCCAATTCATCTTCACCCGGTTTATCTCCATCCACTCCCAACCTTCACAACCCAGACACTGCAGTGTAGTTAAATCAGACGAGATAATTAAGGCTGCCTCCCAGAATTTGCTTAGTGAAGTTACCTGCAAGGGTTCTGGTAACAGTAAATACCATAAACTGTTCCGTCATTGTGAAACTGTGTATTGTAACTAACTGCGAAGTAATAAGTACACAACATTATTGCACTGAGGGTCTCTACTTAATTATCCCTACTTCAATATTAACTGCAATATCAAACCAGCAGGTAGCTACATAAATACGACTCCACGCCCAATTATTTCGGAAAAAAAGTTATTAAAAGCTGAGGTTCACGGAGCGACGTTCAAACAGATTCAAGTCTTTTGCGATGTCACGCAGTGTCGACTGGTGTAGAGTTACCGACGTTCGACAGAGTGCACTGCCATTATCTGCAGCGTCAACAGCCCATGTTTTTAGACTGTTTGAACTTGAAGGTCAAGGCACTATGCCCCTTTGAAGCGTCAGTAACTGTTCACCAGCCGACATGGCATAAAATTCGGTACGGCTTAATTATTCGTTTTAGACACGTTCACACTTATTAATATTAAGATCCTTTTGCTATCAAATGGCGACGTGAGCCTAGATATTCACAGAGATCTCCTCTGTTCGGACACCTGACATAAATTTTATATGCACTGCTCATTTCGCCCAAGCATGATACACTTGAACACTCTGATACCACTCAGTAAATTAAAGGTAAAGGTGAAGCTATCCCATTAGAGGCCTGGATAGACCCTTTGAAGCTACCAGAACTTCTAAATAGTCAGCACATGTTAGCCCCACGGACCGGCCGCCTTTATCACGCAGAAGTTATCCCTGGAACTCATTTCTGTTAGAGGCTGAGTCGGTTACAAGGCCATAGTGCTGCCAGAAGAATTAGTTTCATCCAGTACGCAGTTCAAATAACGGCAGTCTGCCTTCGTTTGTCTCCATCATCCTGATGGCGTCACACTACTATGGCTAAATATTTTCTTCAGCAAATTTCCTCAATTTTCCTTTTTTTTTTTTTTATTTCGCAATGCTTTTGAATTTGTAGACTTACTCAAACATAAGAGATCGAAAATAGCTCTCAAGTAGTTACTAGAATTCCTACTTGGTGTCCGGTGGGCCGAGTAGCTCAGTCATTATAGTGACTGACTAAGGGCTGGACGATCCGGGATCGAATCCCAGTGGGGACGAGATTTTCCGCCCGTCCAGACCGGCTCTGCAGCCCACCCAGCCTCCTGTAAAATGGGTACCAGGACTTTCCTGGGGGTAAATTGTGGCCGGGGCGTGCTACTGACCACTCACCCCCTTCTAGTACCACGGTCATGGAAGAGTAGAGCTATACCTCTACCCACCCTCTGGGCCACACCGGGCCTGTAACGTGAGCACTTTACCTTTTTACTTGGTGTCCGAGGGTTTCTCGGTTCAAAACCACCTATTATGAAAAACAGTTAGTTTTTATTCACTTCCTGCAAAGAAATCCTAGACGTTTTATTTTAAAATAGCCTATACAATGATTATTTCCTTCCAAACATTTCAAATTCATCATTCACATGAGCATTTTACCATTCAAAGCCCCATAACCCACACAATTTACGAGAGTGGTTAAATAACAAAACATTCAACAGAGTGGAAAAATTATGCCCATCTACTGCATTTAACAAAGTGTTAAAGATATAATCACTTCCTCAGCTACATTTAATGACACTATTTCATCTTCAAGTGTCACACAGCGAGAACTACGACAGGTATGGTTATTTGCAAGCGGGAGACAAAGACGCTTGTGAAGCTTCAACATCTCTCTCGGGAAAGCCGGTAATCGACATTTGAATAAAGCACCTCCCAAAGGCACATCAGATGCACTGGTATTACTTCAGTTTCGTGTGTATGAAGTCATTTGGCTAAATACAGGGCGAAATTTGCTTAATTGGGTGCTTCAGTTTATCAGATGACTGAATCAGAGGAACGTAGACTGATAAACGGTGCACTACGCATGGCAGAGTTGACGAATAAACACAAAATCTTAGTTGAACGATCTTAACCTTTTGGCGCCGGAATTATTTTTTAAATTTTAGCACACCCTGTATATAAAATGTGAATAATACAGGAACCAAATACGTTAGAATTATGAAACAAACTGCATTTTGAAGAGAAAA
>Ga0123352_10012016_pt1 | contig 13670 bp, 13 predicted proteins | sample TergutLab28metaG_FD_89700 | JGI IMG/M metagenome (GOLD analysis project Ga0123352, IMG submission 89700) | Labiotermes labralis P1 segment gut microbial communities from Petit-Saut dam, French Guiana - Lab288 P1 | ecosystem: Host-associated > Arthropoda: Insects > Digestive system > Gut ...
GACTAGATGTTAGTCATCTTCAGGCCCCTACAATTTCGTTACCAGATGCTTTGTCCACTTTGGGATCCCATAGTGTTTACATGTGGATTACTTATTTGCTAAAGCTTTCTAGAAAAGTTATAATTACAGAGCTATTGTTATTTGCAGGCTGTATTTAAGCATGAAACCACTAAAGCATAAAATTCCTTCCTTTTTAGTGCGCTGATGTTCACTGGATGTTCAATTGTGGGATGCCGTTGTCCCCATTACAGTTGGTGTTGGGATGTTTCTGTTTTCCTTATTTATTATGGGTAGATGTGTTAGTTTTCTGGTATCGCCTCCTGGAGTGTTTGCGCGGTGATGTTGGGTGGAGTTTTCCTGTAGCCTTACTCTAGAATAAATAGATTGTTCTGATGTACGTTTGTGTAATACTTATTGATTTTCAAGCACATCGTGATGCCTTCATTCAGAGTAACTCAGAAGGGTTAAACAAGTAACTAACTAACTAAATCTTTTTTTGAAAAGCTAACATTTCTCCAGCTAGTCAAGAAATTCCCCACATTTTACAGAAACCATAGGCTTATTACCGTCTTCAAAAGAGCCCACCATCTGTACGTACCTATCACAAGCCAGTTCAATCCAGTCTACATCCTCTCATCCTACTTCTTTAAGATCCTCTTTAATATTATCTGCCTGTCTATCTGAGGCTCTCCAAGTGGTTTCCTCAGGTTTCCCCACCAAAACTCTGTAGGTATCTCTCCTCTCCCTCATACATTCTTATTCTTCTTGATTTTATCACCTGAATAATATTTAGTGTGGAATAAAAATCTTACAAATTCAGTCTGTACGGTGACCATATATACAGTGTGTGTGTTGATGCTGTCCTTGTGCTGGCCGGTACGTATTGAGTCTGAAGACTTCATAAGAATTGTAACAACAAAATAATTTTGGCCATTTTATTATAACTAGAAAAATTTTAATATTTTAACAATTTTAAACACTGAGATTCAACAACAACAAAAAAATATGTGAAATTTTAAATTGTTTTACCAACAACTGCATTGACACACTTATGTAACTTAGCAACGTACTAACTACGAGCTCCTTGAAGATGACCCAGTAGTGTCGAGACATGTAGGGGCAGTATAATAATTTGTCAATGAATTGTGCATTTGTTGGTTCATTGTACAAAATAATAAAAGATGCATGGTACTAGTGTTAAAATAATATAATATACTTTGTTTAATTTCAAGCTTAGTTACTTCACACAAACATTACAAATTTTCTGTTGTATATGCCTATAAATTTGAACTGGCAATATACACACTATGGAATCTGACTTATGGTTTTCACCATATTTCTATTTTGTCTGGTAATACAAGACATTGCCATTGTTTTTTCTGTGTTTATCATTTCATTGTTTGCATGACACCATAACAGCAATCTGTGTAACCTTTATCATTGGCAGACCAAGTTACAGGAATAACAGAGGGAGAGAATGTTCAACAATAAGGTGCTGAGAAAGACATTGGGGCTTATGATAGATGAAGTAACAGGCCACTGGACATACCTGCATAATGAGGAGCATGAAATACAAACTGAAAAATTGGGGGGGGGTTAGAAAACACAAAAAGTATGTATTCAGAAGATCAAGGAAAATGGATAATATAATTATATTTATTTCTTTATTTTCTGGTTATTTATAAAAACACTAGGGCTTTTAAAACACTATACAGCAGCAAATGTTGCAATAATCAATGAACAATGAATTGCACAGAATGTGGTACTAACCAAGCACACATCTACAGTGACTGTGAAAATCCACAAAGACCCTCAGAATATCCATTCCCCAGACTGACATTCCATCTGAGGACCTACCACATATGGAGTACCGACCACACAGCCACTTCACAAATAGCTCCAAAATGGATCCAAGAGGAAAGATATAAAGTGCTGACCTACAGACTAATTATTGGGTTATTCAACAATGCCTTTCATTTAACAGGTAGAATAAGAACAGTCCAGGACTGTACATAATGAGAAGCAGAAAGTGAAATTTCGACCTGCTAATTTTACTGAAATTAAACACAGAGGGATGCTAACTGCCTGCCATTTCAATTTATAGCACTCAATGGTAAGATGAGCTGTGCACAATGCAGTGAAAAATATAGGTAAGTATTTTATCTGGCATCTACTAGCTGCCACTTCCTGTCAGCCTGTTAACCCTTATCCTGCTAACGTGAAGAATATGGTGAGCTTCTAATAATGCCAGCAGATGGCAGATGGGATTTAACTTGGCATTTAAAGAGTTAATGCATTAACACAATCCAGTCAGCTGACCACCCAAACAGACACTAAGAGTAGTGCCAGTAGTGCTAGTGACAAACAATAATTGGGGGGGGGGGTAAGAAAAAACTGTCTACTCACTGTCAAATATTACTATTGTGATCAGATCTAGGCGTAAATGGATGCAACACACAGAACGCATGGGAAAGAACACAAATGCAAGCATCTGATCAAATATAAGGTGAAATGGGTGCAACATCTGGAACACACGGCACATCAAAATATATACTTTCGTTTTTGTTTGTTAATAATAAAAAAAAAAAGCTACTTTACAACAAATTCAGAAAACTATAGCATACATACTAGGCAAGCAATGATCTACATTTACCTCAGACATGTGGCTATTTATCAAAAACAAGTTTATTATTCAGGTGTTAAAACCATTCAGAATCTTCCATCATACATTACAAATACTTCCGACAATCTTAAGAAATTTAAAAGATCTGCTAATAATTTTCATCTACCCATTAATAATGTAACCAAATACCAAAAAGGTGTTCATTATGCAGGAATTAAAATTTTTAATCATCTCCCTACTCAAATAAAGTGTGTACTGAATGAAATACAAGTTTTTTAATTGGTCTTAAAGAGGTTTCTTCTTTGTAACTCATTTTATTCTATACAGGAATATTTTAATTCAAACAAATAGTATACATTCCAGATTGTTATGTTTTAATGTTATAATAAATATTTTATTATGTAATCATTGCATTATAATTGTATTTTGTCATGTGACGGCTGCAATTTAACAGACAGTACCTGTAAATGGATAAAGAGACAAAAAATGAACAGAAACAGAAAAGAATTTTAAAACATTTTTTGATTACACTCTTTCTACACTTTAGAGAAATATTATTATGGATGCTGTAAGTGGTAGATGATTCAATTTCAATTCAATGCAAATTTTCATTTCAATTTTTATTCAATTCTGATATTATTCAATCTTGTCATGTTTTATTCTATTGCATAAATTTATCAGCTGTGTTTATATTAACTCTATTTACACATATACTTATTACAAGCTGTTCTGATTTACTGTTGTTGCAATTTGAACAACTGTTATGCCTCTTGTATTCTTGATGTATTATAGGTGTTTTGATTTGTATGTTTTTATGCCTTTTGTATTATAAATATTATTTTAACATCCTCTTGGGTTATTTATGACCCTTGTAAGCTTCTATTGAATGTAAATAAATAAAGGTAAAGAATACAAATGCATGCAGGTGCTGGGTGAGGAAAAAAACCACTTGAAAAACCGTAAGAGTATGGGAGAATATTAAAACAGCTCTTGAAAGCTTTGATTGGAGGGTGTGAATTGGGTTCATCTCCTCAGGATTGGGACCAGTGGCAGGTCCTGACGAACATGCTAATGCACAGTTGGGTTCCAAAAAATATGAATTTATTTTGGCTGAGATTCTATTAGCTCCTCAAGGTCTGTGCGCCATGGAGTTTTAGTTTCGCTCTCCAAAAAAAAGGGCATTTTGCCTTAGTAAAAGTGGATTTGTCCTACTATTACACATCAAAGCCACCAGTGGTTATACTGGTACTAATTAAAGAATGTAATTACTTAACAACCGTCCTATACACGTAGGTATTATCGTTCAGCTGAACACAATGTGTAACGAGGTCAGTGCTGCAATGTTATTTTCAGAGAATGACCAATTCACTACTGGAAGTGATTTTTCAACCATTCTCTAATAGAACGCACTTTCTCTTTCTGCTGCGTAATTGCATGAGCAATGCTGAACTGCAAAACCGAGCCAAACCCTATTAAAGCCCCTTTTTACTATTTTTCGGCATACATACACGTTTCCAATATTGTGAACTTGTGAACATTATCACATCGCAATTTTCGCGACGACAAAATAAAACCACTTGCCCTCCGGGCTATAAATCTCATCTGCAAGAGCATCACCTTGAACAGTGACGATTCACAGACTGAACCATCATTCCAACTTACAAACAAGCACCAACTTCACTTGCTTATCACCCGGCGACACGACGTAACGCATACCTCCACTCTATCCCCCCTTAAAAATGTAACAGCTGATAGCGCTCATTCGTGGCCATAGATTATCTCACTGGTGTGCAAACAGATTCACGGATCCAATGACGTAATATGGAGTCGATATGCTATCGGATATATTGACAGTCGATGGGCACGTACGTGTTTACATCAGAAATAACACTCACTCACTGTTTTAGAACGAAATATCTCAAATGACTAAAACCAATGTCACTCAAACTTTTTACCTAGTATTCTGTGCCGCAGCCGAACCTACAGCATGCCAGTCCGGACACTGTATTCGACTAGTCACCGATTTCACTTCACATTCTTCGTAAACCTTCGCGTGCCAAGCGTGACTGGCTTCTGAAACAGAGTTGTCTAAAACGGTATAAGAAACACGACCGTGATCCGTGGTTGGTAAGGCTGCATGGCCAGCACCATGGCAATTAGCTATTGTTATCGACTCGCGAGATTGACTCTGGCCTTTGCTGGGGGGGCGGGGGGGTTAAGGGGGAAGTCAGACCATTAGACGTTTATGACCAGTAACTGATACTCAGGTTAAAATATTCATGTTAAAACGTTGTGCTGAAGTTTAGTTGTGTCTCGTGGGTCTGAGTTAATACTATTTCCTGTTGTTTCATCTGGTTAGAACCGTGCATGCATGTGCCTTAAGGGTGTTACGAACCGAACAGTTTACACGCGACGACCAGTGCAGAGTGACAGATGCAGTGATGGATAGATAGCTATGTTTTTACATGACCTATAGGTCCTCTCCACAAGGTAGCCTGCAGTTTAGGGAACCTTCCCCCACCGTCATGTTCTGATCCGTGCGCTTGAATCGACAATAGTACGCTTTGGTCTGTCGGTGACAGTATGACGAAGTTTCCTGGAAACTACGGAGCGCGAGTGAGAACAATTAGAAGTTATCATCTCCAGCCACCGGTGCATGTGATTTTTAGGTGCATTCGCAAGATTTCGAAATGCGATTATTAGCTTCTTCATGTCTGTCGGTCCACCAGTCTATCTGTCCGCAAGGAACAAATCAGCTCCCACTCGAGGGATGTTCATGAAATAAATTGTTTGAAGATTTTTTGAAAATCTATCGAGAAAGTTCAAGATTTATTAAAATCTGACAAGAATAACTGGCACTGTACATAAAGACCCACATACATTTGTGAGAATCCCTAGCCGAATTCTTCTTGGAATGAGAAATGTATCAGATAAAATTTTTAGGGAATAAGAGGCACACTTATTTTTATGTTCAACCATTCTTTTTTCGAAAATCGTGCCCCTTTTGAGATAATGTGGAAAAATATGGTAGTGCCAGATAGTCCAGAGATGACTAAAATTATACCCAGCAAGCACTTGCATGCCGCACAACTACGGTAAGAACACGCACACATATTTATTGTATTTACTGCTTATTGTATTTCCAAGGCAACAATGGTTACGCGAACGCGCCAAAGTGTTATTTTGTACGTGTATTACATGTCTTGTTGACAACTTACCTAAGCGATAATGTCGCATACAAATACAAAGTGTACAGTAAGTATAAAATCACAAGACAAGGATGACAGTGGCTGCGCTAGTGGAGAGCGGTGTCCAACGAGAAAGCCCCATCTCCAACTTCCGGATTTTTATCCACCCGAAGGCCTGCGTCTAGGCAGAGAAGATTCAAAATTGTGCGCATTTATAGAAGCGCCTTATCGACACTTGCAACATCACAAACACCAATCACCCTGTGCTGAGCACATTCGGTGATGAAGTACAATTCTCTCATAATTTGACTGCGGTACATCCGGTACATGAGTGCGGTTTCAAACCACATCCTGTCTCACTCCTGTCAGACACCTAATTTTCACCAGGCCTAACCCAAGGTTTCGTACTCTAAAGTATTAACCGTGGTCACTATATGTACCGCACAGCGGTCACTATATGTACCACACAGTGGTCACTATATGTACCGCACAGCGGTCACTATATGTACCGCACAGTGGTCACTGTATGTACCGCACAGTGGTCACTGTATGTACAGCACAGTGGTCACTATATGTACCGCACAGTGGTCTCTATATGTACCGCAAAGTGGTCACTTTACGTTCCGCCAGTTTTAACACTGAAAAATTCTACGTTCTGCCCACACAGCTGTATTTATGTGTTTTGTGTGGATCTCAGAACAAACAGCCATTATTTCCCCATACAACATTAACTGGCTGGTTTTTATAGCCGAGACGGAGTGTGAACTGGAAAGGATATGTAGTCCAAAATAACTATGTCAATTAAGATGTTTTAATGACTATACTAGACAGCTACATGTTTCGGCCCCTACTGGCCGTCTTCAGGTTGTCTTCAAGAGAACCTAAGGTCCTACTATATATACTGTGCGCGCACGTGATGGAGAAATCTCCACATCCGGGCTTTGTTGCGTAATAAGTAACTTCTATGTTGAACGCGGTGGTATGCTCTGGCTAGAGGCACGATAGGGTCTGGTGTCTATTACCGAGTTTGTAGTTTCTTGGTGCGCTGGTATTATGAAGAGGCTTGTTCCTCTTCCTTCACCCTAATTGGGGTCGTGTTGCGGGGAGGTCCGAAAGTGACCTGGAGGTACAGTCTGTTTGCCTGTTGGGACAGAGATGTGTGTGAGAGGGTGGTGAATAAATCCGGCCTAACTATGTATTGAAAGTTTTTGCTGTATTGGAGGAAAAACTTAAATAGCTTAGTACTTACTTATACTGCGGGTGTTTGTGTGTTTCCAGCCTGCTCCGGATTTACCCTTAGGTTAGTGTATGTCCATGTGGGTGGTGGCGCTGCGTGTCTCAGCAGTCCTATATTGAGCACTTGTGTTGTTGGAGTTTGTGTTTTGCACTGTACTGGTAGCCCTCACATTCAGAACACTATGTCACTGTGTTCGGAATGTACCCTGTGGTTTTCTGGCACTACACTGTTGTTGCTGCTGTGTACTGTTTCTCGTCACTGTGTAGCTGTTTTCTTCTATGCACTGTTATTGTTCACTGTAAGACATTTGTCACACTGTTAATCGAGTTTCTTGTTTATTTGTCACTCCTATTCGTTGCTGTAGTATTTAGGCTACGTGCACGTGGTGGCTTTTTTACACGTTCTGTATTGTCGTCACAGATGCATATTACTACTGTTTGTGTCAGTTCCTGCCTTGCTGGAAAGGTTGTGGTGGTCCTGAGTTGGGGTGGGTCAGTGTTTGCCACCCGGTTGGTCGGATCTTGGTTGGGGCTGGGTGGGATGGGCTTTTATGGCTAGCGGGATTTTACTAAGGCATAGAAGATTTTGTTTGGAGTTATGTTAAATTCGTCATTTAGGTGGTTGTTTTTAGAAAACTCTTTGTAAATAAAGTACCTTTCTATGGTGTTGAGGTGGGTTCCCTTAACCTTGCTACTGCAAAACCTGCATTGTTTCATGAATGAGGCCAAATGGGTGTGAATGTTCCAGAGCGTGTTTGGCATAGTTTGAGGTGTTTCTTTTGGACCTAAATGCATTTTTGTATTCTTTAAACCTTCGTGCAAAGCTTCTTCCCGTCTGCCCTACATACGCTTTGTTACAATCCGGGCATGTTAGTTTGTATGCTCCGGATCTGCTGTATTTGTCCAGAGTTTGGTGTTTTGGAATCACTAGTTTCTGGAGAGTGTTGTTGGTGCGCAATGTGATTCTTAGGTTAGTCTTCTTGAAAAGGTTTGTAATAAAAGTGGTCTCCCTACCAATGTATGTGAAGGGGGGCCATTTTTACGTAGTCGTTTCAGTTTTTTGGTTGGGGGTCATGGTAGGTTATCTTGGGGTGGGGGATATGTGTGTGGACCGGGAATCCATTGTTCAGCATGATGTCATGGATAGTGTCCAGTTCTTCTTTGTATTCGTCATTTTGCAGGTGGTAAGTGTTCAGTCTGTTATATAGGTACCTAATGGCAGCGTGCTTGTGTTGGGGTGGGTGGTTCGAGGAATATGGAATAATGCTGTCTGTGAAGAATGGTTTTCTGTATATGGAGGTTATCCAATTTGTTGGGGGTCTTGCAAATAATAATGTCCAAAAAATTTATTTTGTTGTCGGATTCCGGTTCTGCTGTGAACTTCATGATTGGGTGGAGCATATTAAAGTTATGTTGTATGTTTTTTATGTCAGTGTGGCAGGAATCATAAATCATCAAGATGTCGTCCACACAGCGAAAATATGCAGTGATGTTGTTTTTGGCAAAGAGTTGCGTGAGGAGTGTGTCTTCTAGGTTTTGGAGGAAGAATTCTACTATGAGCCCCGAGGGCGCCCATAATCAGTCCATCCTGTTGAATTAACATTTTCCCGTTACTGGAGAAATAGTTTTGATGAGTAATTGTGTCATACTAGTTTAGCAGCTCTTGTCTGATTCGGGGCGGTCCACTTTGTTTTTCACTAGGGTGTTAGCAAAGATATCTTTGGTTTATTTCACACGGACATTGGTGTACAGGCTCTAGTGAGGCTAGGGAGTATTGGGGTGCCCTCAAGTCTTTTGATTAGTTCTCTGGTGTTACCTATGGTATATGTGTTTGGTAGTGGGGCTACTGATCTGATCTTCTGTGTGAATAGCCGGGCAAGTTTGTAAGCGGGGGCTCCTCTCCAGTTGACTACTGGGCGAATCGGATGTTCTGGTTTGTGCAGTTTGATTAATCCTGTGATGGACGGTGCGGATGGGTTTAGATTTATGTGTGCGTCTGAAGGGATAAGTGCTTTGCTGTTGTTTGTAACTTTTCTGACTTGGGTTTGAAAAGATTATGTGGGGTTGATTTAGAGATTAGGAAATTGTTGCATTGTATGAATTGTTCTATTTTGTTCTCGTAATGCGCTGTGGGTAAAATCACAAGCGATTTCCCTTCATTTGCCCGGGCAATCATGGCTCTGCTGTCATTGAGTTTTGTTTTTATGCTCCGGCTGATCTTGGATTCAGATTGTGTGCTATGTACGTGTGGGAATTTGTTGTTCAGCTGTCAACTTCCTGTGTACTTCTCGATCTGATGGGGGAGAAGTGTTATGGCTGTTTCGCCTCAAGGGCCAGTGTTTGGAGCCAGTATTTGTGTTTGCTGTGTATGTTATACTTGGGACCCTTTTGTAAGATGGCCATTTCGGGTTCTGAGCAAGATATGTCGGTCATGTTGACAACTCTAGGGTAGAATGAATGCTGTGTTGTTTTTGTGCGTGTTTACTGTTGGGCTAAACGCGCAAGTTTGTTGTCCAGGGTTTTGTATCTACGGCTGAACTCTTTCTGAAGATTTTCATCAATTGCGCGCTGTATGTGTGGCCAAATATTTGACCAGGAGTCCGCTAATTGTAGGTATAGGTTGTAAATCTGCACGTTTAGACTCTGTTTTTTTTTTTACAGCGTATCTGACTTCAACTTTGATTCTCATAGTGGTTACGTTTGGTTTTGTGTGTATGTGTGCCGGTGAAGTGTTGGGAACTTTCATCTTGGCGTAGGTGGGCGTTAGTTTTTGGTGAGGCATTGTTTATTGAAGTAAATGCCAGCGTTACAATTATATAGTTTCCTCTTAAGGTTCTCGAAAAGGCGCATAAGGCTTTGACTAGCGTCCAGATCTTGGAAGTGTGTCATCCCTGTTGTGTGTGTGAAAACTGGAAAGGATATGATAGTATAGTCATTAAAACATCTTAATTGACATAGATGTGTTTGACTACATATCCTTTCCAGTTTTCACAAACACAACGAGGATGACACACTTCCAAGTTTTGTGAAGGAGTGTGTTTACTGTGCGGTACGGAGTGTATCTTTATATATAATTCTTGTTAATTTTTATCTTTGCGTGGTTACTAATGCAGTGAAGCAAATGGGGCTGGATAACACAAAGAGGTAAATAACATAAGCGTGATGATTAGACTATGGATGGACGGTCGATATCTTTCTCTTTTTACGAAGAGTCCAGAATATCTCCGAAAAAAAAAGCTCTTGAACTGGGACATCTTTTATAGGAGGTAAAGAGGCCCAAGCATGAATCTGCTACCGAAATTAGGGATATCTTCACATGTCTGTATAGCGTGGGAGTCACTGAAGCACAGCTAACCGTCGGATAGACTGAATCATCTTCTCAGTCTCTCCCATTTTTTCGTTATCTTACACCACAGAGGTTTGTTTCCAGTTCAGTCGAGAAATTAGTTCTGACGAAGATCGGATAAGTTTCTTTCTCCCTTCCCAGTCTAGTTACACTACCAGCGGCATCTATTTGAACTCTCGCCGGTATTTCCATTGCAATAAAGTAACCTTCCTTCGTGTGCTCTTCCATTACGAAAAACAGCAAGTTATTTTTTCGCCATAATTCTGTCACTCTCAGCGGGACGATTACACCTGCAGTCACGTGTTCAGTAGCGCTGAATCACGTGGAAGGAAGATGTCGTGGCCTTTTCTAAGGTGCAATCGCAGAATTTTCATAAACGACTAACTGAAATCATGAAAGTTTCCCTTTACAAAAATCTAGTACAAAGGACTGCTGCCCTCTCGATCGTGAATTACATTGCGATTGGACAGTAGGAGTGTGTTGGCACCAGAGCCTTTTTTCGAACCGGGCAGTTTCCGCACACAAATGTCGGCCTTTACCTTTACCGCTACATTAACCTACTCAGCAGCATGCCTTTCATCATATATCAGCACTTCCAACGCGATAAAACCAATGTGGCTTGTTTTTCTTTTTTATTTCGTAAAACTTTCCAGTATCTTAATCCTGGCTCTCTTGTCTGTCCAGTTGTCATTCGTCCAGCCATCAGAACATTTGCAAGTCGTTGCGGTCACAACAGCTGCACTTCTGTCACATGTTGGTGAAGCCCCATAACCGACTGGCTGTTAATCTGCTCGCTATGAAACTTACTTTCCACGCTACAGAAATACTACAGTGAAAGAGCAATACGGCTTTCACGGAGAGGGAGGACATGCTAGATAGTGTAACTTGTTTCCGGGAAGCATGTCAGAACAAACGGCGATTATTCCATCATGAAGTATCAACTGACTGGGTTTTATAACCGAGAAGGAATGTGTTTACTGAGGGCTGAACACAAAACCCTTAAATTCAAAGCAGGTCACTTTCCTATTACCGCGGAGACCTGGCTTCGATCCAGGGCCAGTTGATGTAACATTTGTGATGGACACACTTGCACTAAAAAGGGGGGGGGGGGTTCTCCGAATATCTTCCCCTGTCAGTGCCATTCCACCAGTGCTGCATGCATACTCATCTTCATCTATGTACTACGCTTAACACAAGGACAAAAGGGCGAAGCCTGGAAATCTTAAAAAAAAATCACTGTTTTTTCGTGTATCAGGGAGCACTAGACAGGGAAGTGCTTTGTCACTGTTTTATCTGTCCGCCAATCCGCTATCTATTTAATGTATAAGTGACCTGCTCTCAGCATTCAGTCCGAAAACTCTATGAGCAACGAAACAATAATTAGTGCAGTATTTATTCCTTTCAAACAAGTGCAATGAAGAACTGTAGATGCTTGAAGCACAGAACAAAACCCGGACATCTAAGGCGACAAGCGACATGTTGAGACACAAATGGCATCATCCGGTAAAGCAACCGGGGCCTACTCAAAGTTTGATCCAGGTTTGTTACGTCACTCCGTCCGTACAAAACGCACTGCTAGGCTATTACATGAAAACCTTGAAAATATAATGGGGATTGTGCTTACGCTCACGGATTTTCCGTTTTGAGTAACGATCTTGACGTGACCTCATTCCACAAATGGCATTATGTCCGTTTGAATGGATGTCTGATCAGTGACTCGGTTGCGTTGACTGAAGGCCTTGACGACCTGGTGGAGAGTCACGTGGGATGAAAGCCTCCGTAATTAAAACAGAAGAAAAATGCGGAAAGCTTTAAATGATAATCAACAACAACTGCAAGTCTGTGTTGTCTGGATTCAACGATACACGCAGTAGTGACTGATTACAAGATCTAATACAGTTATTAGTTTAACAATTATATTGGCAACATGTGCTGGCTATGACACTGTGACACCACTCACAAGCTGTGACATTGTATGACGGACAGAGCCACAACGAAACTCGACCGAGTGCCATGCGAAAACTGTGCACAGTGCAAGTCAGTGTATTGAACTGCTGCTCGGTCGGTCACACAGGTTCCTAATAACTCGAGAGGTTGATAAGAGCCGTTACAAACACATAAATTGAATAAATGTGCGCATTCAAGATTTATACTATGTAACATTCAGCACACCCGTACCAACCACACCTACTCATCTGCCAGCGCTCTGTACTGCAGTCAGTGGTTACTGCAGCTGCTGCAAGGTGTCGCACGCGTCCGCTGCAGCTGCTGCTGTGCACAGCAGTTTGCACCAGTCATGTGTTACGTTGGATTTGGCAGTTGCAATCGTTGCAGTAGGGATTGCTGCTTGTAGAAACCGGGGTTGTGTTTTGCACGATGGGCGATAAAAAATTCACACGTGATGAGGAAATGAAGCTGGTGGAGCTTGTATCAAACAGTAAATGTTTGTACGATTCGTCCCATAAAGACTACAGAGATGCAGTCGCGAAGGACATTGCGTGGAAAGGAATAGCAAGTCACATGCATGGAAAGAGTGGTGAGTTTATGTACAAGTAGGCCTACCTTATACATGTTTGTAAGGTTTAACACACTTTTGTAGGGGAAGAAGTTAGACGTATGAAATTATTATGTCGTCCTATGTGTATCAGCTTTCTAACCAGTTAACCGATTCGTATGGAACTTGGTATATGGCGTTATGCTGTTCGAGGTCGGCCGTACAGGCGCAACGTGGGAGGGTGTAAAGGGGGTAAATGGCCGCCCTCTAATAATTTTAAAATGAGCCATCCCCGTTGTGTGTATATAAACAATAGTTGTGGGTATCAGTCAATAACACAACAATATATAAAGAAGGTATTTAATAAAGGATGAGTAAGCTACATGTTTCGGCCTAATTTGGCCATCATCAGGTTTACATCCGAAAGTATGGTGGTATTGCTTTACAGTCCCTCTAATAGTTTTTCTACCTAGCAATAGTTTTCTTTTGGCTGTTGAGTTGAAGAGGGGCAAATGAAAAAAAAAATGGGGTAAGAGGGGGGAAGGGGTTTTATATATACGAGTGTATTAAGGACTAGTTCAACCCAGTCTTCCCCCTGATTCTAACTTGACTTCCTCGTAAATTAATTTCTAATACACATGGCCGATTTTGTCCCCCCCCCCCCCGGTTTTTTAACCAAAGTTACCCCAATGTTCACCCCAACCCCATACTATTTGATTTCAAAGCCATAAAAAACGAACAAACCAAAATTAAAACCCCACAAAAATTTAATGGCAAACTGAA
>Ga0123352_10012017_pt1 | contig 13670 bp, 7 predicted proteins | sample TergutLab28metaG_FD_89700 | JGI IMG/M metagenome (GOLD analysis project Ga0123352, IMG submission 89700) | Labiotermes labralis P1 segment gut microbial communities from Petit-Saut dam, French Guiana - Lab288 P1 | ecosystem: Host-associated > Arthropoda: Insects > Digestive system > Gut ...
CGCTTCTGCGTTTTCCTTTAAAGTATGTATACCTCCTCCCAGTATATTAACATCATCGGCATAAGCCAGAAGCTGATGTGTACCATTTAGTTTCAAGCCATCCTGGTTTACCTGAACCCTCCTGAGTCTTTACTAGTGCACAATTTGTAAAAGTGTTTTAACAATCTGACACTGTTTCATCCTAATTTCTTTACTTTAAAAAGAGAAGATGCATTCTTAAAATCTCATATACTTGCAAACAAACATCACGGCAGAGTTTCTAGTAAATCAAGTTTCATATGCGATAGGCTTCGTGTTTAAACGCAGCACCGAATTAATTCTATAGTTATTGAGAGTTTTCCTAGTCTTTCTCAGTCCTTTCACGCAAACACAAGGATAGAACCTGAAATTGATCCTAAATCCTAAACGCCCCATTTTTCCCTGTACTTTATTCGCAAGTCATCCTGTCATATCTGTGTAGTCTGAGGAACTGCAAGCGTTCATAAAAACCAAAAACAGTCGATGCCACTGTGTCACATGCGCACAAACTTTAAATGTTACGAAATTTTATATTGAAAAGGGCTCACTGCAGATCTCTATTTTACACTGTTTTCGAAGGATCTAAAAAGTACGGAGGTTGAAGCTTTCTTACATACTGCGAAACATGATGCCGGAAGACACTGGAAGAAGCACCGAGAACATTTATACATGTCAGGAAATCTTGTCCATGCACTTTCTAAACATCGAAATCGCGCATTACATTAAAACTGTTCCACGTAAAGTTTTCCGCTTTCACACCATGAAGTTATGTACTTAAGTCAAAGTAAGCTTCACTCACTTTTATTCTCGATATTAGTCGGGCGTCATAAACTTTACCGCGGATAGGAATAGAGACTCCTTTTTCCATTCAATAGAAGGCAGTGTAAGACCTGGCGTATGTCTGGATATTTTGAAGAAGACAAAAATCTCTTGTCCTTCCCGGAGATTGAACACCGGGTCATCCAGGCCGTAATCTAGTCCCTACGCCGCCTACGCTATCCCAGCTCCAAACTTGTTCCGTGTCGTTCTGAAAGTTGATGCAACTTCGGCCACCAGCAACCAGACGTCTCTGTGCACGTGGCCAATGTTTCCAAACACGGAGATCTTTCGGCTCAGCAGAACTACTACAAAATTTCGAAGACATAGAATACTCTTTCCGAAACATGTTCTTATGAATATACTAAACATTTATGTTAATAAAACCTGGTTTACTCTTTGGACTTCAAAATTTCAAGTCTTCAGTTTTCAAAAAATTACAATTGATAAAGGCATTTCGTACTTGAAGATACACACGTGTACTGACGACATCGAATAATATAAGTACAGTATCTCAAACGTACATAAATATGCTTTACAAATTACAGTAAATAACTGGAGCAAACATTTCTCAATTCTGTAAACACGAGGCTCGGTTAAAGGGATTTAGAAAAGAGATGCTGCCAGCCACCGCGCAGCTAATACGTACATTCTGTCTCACCGTTTACTATACATAAAGGTTATTATAAGAAAGTATCATATTAACTGCATTCTCTGAGGCGTATTATTTGGAATTCTATCCAACGGAAACATAAACTGGATACAGCCGAGAAGGTGCTGAGAAATCATCTGCAACTTAGACGGGACGAATTTAAAAGAACATTGAAAAAAAAGTGAAGGATAAGGGATCTGCATGACTCACTTTCGGAAAAGCGCAAGGAGACAGATGCATAAATTCAAAGAGTTTAGCCAGTTATAATAATAAATAAAGAATACCAGTTTGCATATATTGTTAAAAGCCATTAAAGCATTCAATCAAATATGAGCCCAATAATTAAGAGAGCAGCGAAGATCACAGAAGAATTAAGTCAACCAAATGAGAAGAGTGACGCAAAATAGGATGGAATACAACACACAAAGGCAATATTGGGAGAGTCCCTAAAGAAAAAATGGAAAACAAAGTAATGCATGGGCAGTACATTAGAAATATAGATAGGCAGCTTAACAGTGAAGAAGACACGTTCCTCTGGCTATCGAAGGGAGACCTAAAAGCAGAAACTGAAAGTGAAATAGTGGCAGCACAAGACCACGCGTTAGAAACAAAATACTATGCGACAAAAATATTGAACACAGAGACAGAGAGCAAGTGCAGACTTTGCCAAAAATTTGATGAGACAATAGACCACATAATATGAGCATGCCCAATACTGGCAAAAGAACAGTACATAAAAAGACAAGATAGGGTGAGTGCACAACTACACTTCAAAATATGCAAGGAAACGGGGGTACAATTGGACAAATAACACTGATATGAACATGTGCCAAAATCAGTAGAAACAAGTCAAGGAGGCAAGGTAACCATATTGTGGAATCAAGTACAAACTGACAGAACTAGACGTTGCAATTTCAGGAGAGAGAAATGTGATTAAAAAAGAAACCGAGAAGACTCTAAAATATAAAGACCTTACAATAGAAATAAAGCGCATGCGGAATGTAAAAATAGAGGTGTACCAGTAATAATACGGACGATTGGGAATATTTCAAAGTCATTCAGAAAATACATGAACAACATACCAGGAAAACGTGAAGTCAAGGAACTCCAGAAAACAGCCATATTGGGCACTGCACACATAATTCGGAAAGTACTTATGTAAAAGTACAATAGATTCAACACTGAAACTAACGATATAAGTACTATGAATAGTAACAACAGAATAGCAGCAACACTGTATTCCCTAGGGACATATTTTGTCTCAGGAATATAAGTATAAATAACCTGCATAGAGGAAATAATAATAATAATAATAATAATAATATAGATGACAATAATAATATATTATTTATTTTTTAAATAACTACCTCAGTGGATTTTTAAAACTTAAAGAGGGTTATTGTTCAGTGTATCTTCTTATTTTACAGAGGCACAAAGAATACACTTGTCAGCCTGGTGCAAAACTTCCAATTTATAAAGTTTACCTACGAAGTTTCTATATGCAATTTTATATTGACATCTAATGAGATGAAAATAAAAAAAACAAAATCTATTACATAGTCTACTCTAAGCAAAGCTATTAGAACTGCGACCGTCGGGGAACAGATTCGATTCACCTAAGGTCTTGGCAGATCAACACGTAAGACCACTGTTGTGTGGATCCTGAAGTAATCCTGACATGGTTTTCGGCTTTGTGTTTCCATTTTTTACGATGCCTGAAACACACCTCACATAGCGTCGAATAACTGGTACACACTAAACCACACAGCCGTGGCCGACTTTCAGACTGTCCTGAGAACTGTCTGCAGACACCGAAAAAATAATAAAAATCGCAATTCAGGACAATTTGTGTCCCATCCAGTATTTGTCCCCCCCCCCCCCCCTTCTTCCCGAAATATTAATTAGAAGCTTTACTGTCCCAAGATAATCGCTGATCGCCATATTTGTAAGTCTCAAAGTGGAAATTAAGGGGCTATAAGCTACATGTCCCTGTCCGTGGGCTTAGATTAATTTCCACGTTTGAAACAATGGAGAAAAAGCTCCATATACTCATACTGTTCGCTATATATGGAAGTGCATAGGTCATCCGGGGACAGTGCCCATGGTCAACACAGATGCAAGACTGTGTATGATATGGGTAGTCCAAAAGAAAGACAAGTTCCTTTACCTGTGAGGCACCTAATTTCATAGCTTCATTTAGTGACTGAAGTGGCAATGTAGGTGCTATTTTAATTATTTCCGATCCCCAGATGGAATAGTGTTTTATTGCTGTGCGGTTCTATAGTGACCACTTCCGCATAGAAAACATGCGGCATTAGAATATTATATCACTGCAATCTTTCATAATATTTCGCTTGCCATTACACGTACAGAATCATTTTTGGCGCGGTTTCAGATTGTAGAATTATGCATGTTAATTCCCCATTTCTGTCTGCGTGTCCGTATGCCAACGTGTAACAATTCGATAAGCACTGAATGAATTTTCATGGCATTTAATACTGTGGGGGTTTTATTGCGTTTTGTCAGTCTATTCCAGCTACGCTTAAATTCCGATAACAGTGACAGGCCCTTTTTGCATGAAAACCTCTTCGTACTTATGTGTCTGCCGAAAGTTCCCCTGCCACTCCGATATTTACCGAAGGAAATCTTATTCAGAGCAAAATGAAAAAAGAAGGAAGAAACAGAGTTTTACACCAAGTTTCCACTACCTGGACTTCTACCGGGCTTGGAGGTAATCACATAACACGATACGGAAATATATACAACGTAACATTTTGGCGCGTTCGCGTGACCATTGCTGCAGTGGAAACGCAACATTACATTAGACGTTGCCGAGCTAAACGTAATTTTCAAACATGAAAGTACAGAGTGTGGCACAACAATGTTTTATAGCAAATTTATTTCGCCGGCAACAATAAAACGTACGTGGTTCTTCATGTACAGTGTATCATGTTACACTGAAACAAAAGAATGTTCGTTTTCTCATGGCCTGTTTGAGGCGTGCTGTTTGACTGAAGAAATCTTATGGAATATAAGTCGCTTCGCAGTTAATCAGATTTGTGCTGCCATAAAACTTTTTACGAGATCAGACGGAATTAATCAACTTTGAAACAATAATTTTTAAATATTATCTGTGTGTGTGTGTGTGTGTGTGTCTTCTACCCTCATTATCCGAAATGAAAATCGTAATTTTTCTGCGCCAAATTATATTTCACCTATAGCATGTGGCTTTACCATCTTTTTTCACGTTGTGAATAGCACGACGTTGGGTAAAAATATTGAACACAAAATTCTGTTTTGATTTTCCCTACAAATTTATCCGAAGAGTTTATCGTTCTAAGAAGAAATGAACAAAATACTTACACCAATGTACTGATGAATTCATATTAAGTAGTCGTTATTCTTGTCAGACGTTAATGGGGCTTGAAATTCTCTATTAATATTCGAAAAATGCCCAAACACCAAATTTCATGAAAATGTTTCGTATGGTAGCCGTGTTGTTCCATGCGGATAGAGACGGACGGACAGACAAATATGAAGCAGCTAGTAGTCGCTTTTCACACTTTTTCGAACACACATAAAAAGAGGCCGAAGAAGCCGTTACGATGTTACTTCCGATCTTGTTAGCTTACTGAATGACAAGATATTTCAAATGTTTTTATCGTACGGCAAGATGGAAAATAACCATTACTGAACGTTGACCACAGTTATAAATCTTCATTTGTTTGAAACATCATAGAATACACGAAAACAGAAGCTGTGTTTTGTAACATGGCAGAAATTAGATTAGTTACAGTTACAGCTACTGCAGCCTACCTGATAATAACACATTTTAATTAACAATAAAAATGAACAAATTTACCCTCCATTACAAACATTTACTATACATGCGCGTGTGTCGGCTCAATTGAAATGAGTACATTACAACAGCGTGTGGCTATAAACAAACGTATGCAAGTGTGCAAATTTAAATTAAGTTTAAAAAATTTTAATAAATTAATTTACACAAATCTGGTTTCATTGGAGGATATTTGGAGATGTAGTTATTATTGCATTTGATTTCTTTAAAGTTAACGCTTTCAACTTTCTTTCTAAAGTGCGATCGTAAAACAGGAAAGTAATATAGCTGCAGTACATGGAAGTCAGCTTGCAAAGACCGAGACTGATATTGTCCGTCTCAGATCAGAGAAACAGAAGATTTTACGGTGTTCACAAAGTTTATTGACTACTTTCGGGTCTTCCCAAACCTTTAACTAAACCTTTCACAACACTGTCATCCGGCCTTCCCCTAGGAATTCTAGACAGGAGCCTTTTTTATTTCCTGTTGCCTTCTGGGAATTGCACTACTCACTTGAGTCTCGGTTCTTTCTATTTCCCTTCATTGTATTTCTTCATATATATCCATTCCTCAACACGTGCTTCTTTTGTGTCCACAATCTTCGTGAAAGAAAACAAGTCCTCTTCCTATCAATCACTTTCCATAACACATTTTTTAAAATATTTTTCTCAAATGTCATTTGACACAAAGGGACCAACTAATTAAATAACTCCACAAAGTAGAGTCCTTCTTGAAAAGCTGACAAGTCCTCAGCTAGTCAAGAAATTCTCCGCCTTTCATGGCACCTTAATTTTATTACTGCATTCACAAGCAACCAACACTTGTCCGTAATCTAAGCCACAGTCGAGATACAGCATCACAAACACAGAAAATACACAGATCCGTCAACAGCATAAATCTCTATAACATTGAACTGGTCGCCATTTTAAAGGGGTTCAATTAGTATCAGAAATCCAAATTGGAATTTATACAAAACCCTAGCCTGTGATGAACACAACAACAAACAATTAAAATTAAATCAACCCCAGAATAAAAGACTGCTCTGTGACGCAGTGTGTTTTAACTGGAATACTTTGTTACTCTTCATAAATATATAAATATACCATTTCCTCTGCTAAGAAAATCTGCGAAGCTCAAGTACGCATTCATGAATAAAGAACATATACACTACCATATGACACACTAAAAACTTTACATCTTTCTCATACTGCGTACTTCTGAATTTGTTATGATTCTTAAAATAAACATTAATGATTCATTTACACAGCTCTGTTCTGTGTCAAGCAGAAAGTAACTTGGCGTGCGATTGTTTCAGAGAATTCAGCCTCCAGTGTGGTAACAAAGATTCATTTACATTAATTAAAGGCTAAATGTACAAAGACATGTGGTGAATTTGGCCTTGATACAAAAATTAGGACTATAAGAATATTAACAATACAGCACGTTTTACAAAATATTGATCTGTGACCTAATATTAGGCATTATCGACGACTTGGTAAGTGGGTTGCAAGGTTCTTCGTAATTTAAATAACGTAAGCAGACGAAAATGTCCAGATTGGGGTTTCTCATCCTGTCACATTCGCTGCTCAATTTAAGTGTGGTTCCGAAATACTTGGTAACTCTAAGTGCTGCAATATCATTCTTATTCTTCCCTTGTCCGTGGAATTTAGACTTTTATAGATTCATAAAGAATAACAGTGCTCGCAAGTACAATTACAGAATCACTGCCCCTCGGGAAACGACCGAATTTTAAATAAGTTCAGTGTTAAGTGACGGTAAAGAGATTAGTAAACAGAACAGAAATAGGATTTGAAATGAAGTTCCCGCGCAACTGCTCTAGACCCTTCCCTCTTCTCGTCCAGAGATGAAATATTGTCTGGCATTCCGAGATAACGGTATTGAAAGCCAAGCATGTGTGAAGTCTATAGCAATCATCGTAATCTGCCTGCAGAGCACGCATTCTTACACAGAATTGCTTCAGTTCCACAGACTCGTATGGCGCCGTGTCTTAATAAGCAGTTACTAGCTCCAGCTTCAGAGTAACATCGTTTAGTCTCATACACCGACTGTAGAAATTCACGTACAGAACACCTAAATTTTATTCTGACGAATTCGTACCCGAAATTCAGACCGGATATTCTAACCGAAGATTCCCCTTCATAATATCCAGGCAACGCGATGTGGAAAGCAAACAGAAAATCTACATTATTTCTTTCCCAGGATAGTCTCCAGAAACAGAGACAAGTGCAAGATGATTCCTCTGGAGGCGAAGCTTAAAAAAATAGTTCAGAAATACCTGGAAACTTTCGAAATGTGATGCTGGAGAAGGATGGAGAAGTTCAGCTGCGTCGTTAGTGCTAAAAATGAAGAAGTATTGCCTAGAGTTAAGGAGGAGGGGAGTATCCTAGAAACGAGAAAAAGAAGGAAGGTTAACTGGACTTGTCACATCTTGCGTAGGAACTGCCTTCTAAAACAAGTTGTTGAAGGAAAGATAGAAGGAAGGATACAAGTGATGGGAAGAGGAGCAAGAAGACGCAAGCAGATACTGCATGACCTTAAAGAAAGGAGGAGATACTGGAAACTGAGAAAGGAAGCACTAGACCGCAGTCTTTGTAGAACTCGCTTTGGAGCAGGCCATGGACCTGTTGTAAGCTTCAGTGGTTATGATGGTAGGGCAAGGAACAGACTACGGAATGATGACGGCCTATGCAAGAAGTGACTTATATTGAGCTTAGTCCACATCTGCTTCCTTGTATATCCTTTCAGTTAATTACCTGGCAATTATATCTTCCTTCAACACTACTAAATCTAAACTACCAACAATGATGTAAAAGGCAGTATGTAATAAATACAAAGTAAATAATTGTCGTCTGTCTCTCATGTACACACTTTTATTTACGCCCTAAAAATTTATCTTAGTACTTAACCAACTTGATGCACAAAATTTTTGTTTTACAATAAGTTTTATTTCATGCCTCTACATGTTTCAGGCACCATGTGCTTATCATGAGGAGGTCAAAATTGTATTACACAGTCTGTCATGATGACGAGCACATGGTGCTCGAAACATGTAGAGGCATGAAATAAAACTTATAGTAAAACAAAAATTTTGTGCATCAAGTCGGTTAATTACTAAGATCAATATACTGAGATGCACGGTCAGCAAAACATCAAAAAGTCCTACAAAATTGTTGCTCTTAGTCTGAACTAAAGTCGAAGTTACGTCATAAGACAGAAATTAACTTGCCAAAAACTGCAGGTCGCTCCATAACACAAATAAATAAAGCAGTGATTAAGTCCAGTGAGACACTCTGCCTAACGTCTGCAAGTCTGCAATACTGAGCACAAAGCACTCTGTCAGTACCTAGCCAATTAGCAAATTAATTAAATAACGAGCTAATTAGTTTCATGAAACGAAGTCCTATCCTTCACCTGTAATATTCGAAGGTTCATTACCTAGTTTACAAGAGCCTGAAAATGGTTCCCGTCTTAAGCTATGTGAGCCCTGCACAAGTCTTTCTGCTCCATCTCATTTTAATATTATGTCGTCATCTAAAGCCTAGTTCTTTCAAAGCATTTTCTTCCGTGCCTATAATTTCGTCGTACCATTATATTAAGAGAAGATTAAAAATCCCGAAGATCCTCATTATACCATTTATACAACTTCCAATTACTCCCTCCTTCTTTGGTCCGAATATTCTCCTCAGTTACACCCCATTTCCCCTCCTCCCATCTATAGTCTACCCTTTATGTGAAAGAGCAGGAGTACTGTCTATACCAAAAAAAAGGTCAAATTACAAGAAATAAATAATTAGAAATCTAAGAACTAATGCTTGGAATTTAATTCTTTCAGCAGTGATAAAATGATAAATTATGTGACCTGGCATCAATTAATCTTACAGCTTACAGCAGCCCTCGTTTACAGATCGTGGACAACACTACACTGATACAGGTTTCCGTCAAAATTACTGTTCCGTGTCTGTATCACCGTGTTTATTTGGCTGTTGAAATAAAACTATATTCACCTTTAAGGGATTCTGGCACTGGCCTACGGTCATCGACGTGATCGAAATTTGGGGCGGTGTGAAATACCCTCGTTAGTAAACTCACGATATGTCAGAAGCTCAGGGATTTAGACTAGCTCTCTCTAAGAGCCCCATCGCAGAAGGTTCTACCTTTTTCACCATTCCAACCTCCGGAAGTTTTCGGGAGGATTTTAATCTCAGGCGATTAAATTGTCAAAACGTCAGTCACGATCATAAACGATGGTTGTTGGGGTAAATAAAACGTAAACTTTACGTAACACAGCATTGCTCTTCACTGCATGCAGTTTCATGTTACTCTGTACCTTCAATCGGCAGTAGGGCCCAAATTCATTTCAAGTTCAAAATAAGATATTTTACATTCTTCCTGTATTTGATTTGTGAAACATTTCGCGATACTTGTCATCCGGAACTCTGACATCCAATAAACATTTTATTGACTTACATTCATATTTACATTCCATAGACTAAGTCAAAGAAACTGCTTCTTCCGATTACATATTCTATTACTCAGTAACTCGAGATAGGATATTTCAGGCGTCTGGACACGATGTCATGTCCGAAGCCTTGGTAACAAAATTGGAATTTTTGGCTTACAGCAAACATACAGCTTATTTTAAGGAAAGAAACTTCGAGATTGACAGAAAGTTATTAAACAACTGTACTGGTAAATCTGGTCCGTTGTTTCTTAACAGTTGACCAGATGTTTTGCTTAATTTCTAAGTACGTTACAGTAGTGCAAAAGCAAATAAGTCGATGGTGCATAAAACTCCTTGACACGTCGAAATGTTCTCGTCTAGTTCACGTTCGTATGATTCATAAATGTTGACTAAAGTGTGGACAAGCGACAAAAGGATCCAGTTGAGTCAACGTATCAATTGTCAAATATACATTTCAATACCGCCTTCCTCCTTAGACCAAACTTTACCTTCACTTTAGGCTCCCTAAGAAACCGCTAAATTTCCACGCTATCGTGGGTGCTACACACGTATATTTTATCGTAAAAATATATTTTCCATTGAATGAATAATATTAGTAATTTTATGCAATAATCTTCATTGTTCTATTGGTAAAAACACTTTATTGTCTTCATATTCTCTTCAGTACCCTTTTCACAAACACTCTCTGCAGTACCCAGTTCACAAACACTCTCTTTAGTACGCTGTTCACTAACACTCTCTTCAGCATCCATTTCCCAAATTCAGTACCCAGTTCATAATCACTGTCTTCAGATGATCAAAATATTAGGCTAATATTCGCCCTGTTCATGCGAAAAAAATGTATATTTTGTTTCTTTCGTCATTTGTTTTTATACTTCAGAAGATCAATTGAATTTAATTCTACTTAACAAAATAATGGAAGAAGAAAATATGGAAGACCTAACTCGTGACGGATGATAATGAATGATGATGAAAGAAAGTAACTCTTACCAAGACGTTAAGAGAACAAAAAATTACAAAATTCTTATTGGCACTCTCCTTCAAAAACCGAAAACTTTTCTTCTGCTGTACAAGAGGAATAAAATACATAAAATATTATTTTACTTTTTGATTCTCATGGTTTTAAACTTAAGTTTCGGACCGGAGCGAAGAATAAATCTTGAAGTAACTTGAAGATAAAATGCTGAGTAAAATATTTTAACCAAAAGGGCAGAAATTGGCAGGAAAATGAAGAATGTGTGGTCCCATAATTTGCACCGTTTACCAAATCTTGCTCCTGTGATTAAGTAAAAGCAGATGGAACAGGGCGTTTATAAAAATGCGGGTACAACTGACCGGAACCAGCACCATTTTCTAATGAACACCATTAAAATTTGTTTATCGATTTTGCTATAGCCCGATTTCCTAGAAGGGCTCTTATCCAGGATTGTGCGCAACAAATAAGTGCATTATATACCTCGCAGTTCATTAATTACGCCCGTCTATAGACTGATAACGTATGAATTATTTGTAAACGAGTTCAGTAATAGTTTATTATATTCGACTTTATTGGACATATACCACACATCACACCACACAGACACTCATTAATGCATTTAGAACGTACGAGAGTCGGTTAAAGCAGACAATAGCACTAGGAATACATGCACTTGACTTTATCATTTACGTCAATGTGCAGGGATTGCCCACACAGTGAAATCAGTTTAACAACATAAACCATTCGAATTGTGTTAGCTTACACTCCATTAGGTTTCCAACATTTGCCTCTCTGTAAGCTTGTTACCGAGCATGAAGAAATAGCGGTATCGCACGGCGGCTGTATTCGACAGCATCCCGAACCCTATTCGTATTCTGGTCAATATATGACGCTGTCGACAGTTCATATGAGTAAGGCAAGTGAGCGGTTTTTATAAACTGTCAGGATCACAACAAGGTCAAGGGAAAGGGTAAATTTGAGAACAGGAACATGTCGAAAAATTCTCTATACCGAAATCGGCGTCGGTTCTGCCTCTTAGGGGTCACGGTCAGAGTCCCATTTATAAGAACACTGAGTAGACAGGGCAGGACATGGTAGCTTAAAATGTAGAAGAATGTGACAGTATTCAGAATAAGTCGGGTATCTTTGAGAGGTTAAGCAAAACTTTGTGTTTCGCTGCAATGTATGCAATGAAGTCAGTTGCCACCACAGAGAAAATATCTCGTGATTTAATAGAAAATAAACCATTAAAAATATTACACACAATATGAATTTATGACAGAGAATCCAGAATTAAAAAAAAAACTGACCTCAGAAGCCAGTGCTCGCGGGTTGCCGACCTGTGCAGCCTCTGCACCGACGCCGATTTTGATACGAAGCAGACATGCATGTCCACATGTTGTCTGTGTGCAAATGTCCCAACCTGGCCTCCCCTCAACGCCTGTAAGCTTGTAAAAACTATTCAGTTACACTCTGTATTATGTCGAATGTTAGGAAAACTATAGACTGCAGAGGGCGATGCAGTACCTAGACTAGCGTGTTGGACTTTTGTTCTTTTGGGTTGAGGAAATCCAACGAGATGCAACAGTATGCAGATATTTATTTACTGCTAAATTACTCTACATGTTTCGGGCGTCCATCGCACCCATCATCAGGAGTACATAAAAATTAGTTACAGCCTCTGTCACAGATCACACTATCTGGGGAGCAAGCTTCCTCAAACATTTGAGGAAGCTTGCTCTCCAGATAGTGTGATCTGTACCAGAGGCTGCAACTGCAGTTTTTTGTACACCTGATGATGGGCGCGATGGACGCCCGAAACATGTAGAGTAATTTAGCAGTAAATAAATATCTGCATACTGTTGCATTTCGTTGGATTTCTTCAACCTAGAATTACAATGCACGGAACCACGAATATAAAATTCTATTCCTTTGTTCTAGAAGGATTCCTCAGGATAACAGATGGTGCCGAAAAATGTACGAGTTCGATACTTGTCTTAAGTTGTGTTTTATTAAGTGCATTTGTTGGTTAATATACTGAATACTGAATAATGATTTTGATAGGGTGGGGAAGAAATCTGTCATAGCTTACTTTGAAAGTCTATTGCTTTTGCTCGGAGGGACTGCGAAAAACAAAGAAAACCGTGCAAGAATATTCGACATCCAGGACCAACTACCAAACGCAATCGTCGAAAATACAATTCTGAAAGGTTATTTCCGGAACCAACCTGTTCGAGGCCCCATAATCCGATCTTTTCCAAGATACCATAAATCCTGAATGGACGTAGTAATTCTCTTCAGTATCACGAATTCAGTGTCAGAATAAAATCTTTTAATCGACCCTAAAAGCCTACTTTAAATCTTCGTCCCCTTGTATTAGTTCTGTACCATTTACACTGTTGAAATATTCACATTCATTAAGACGAGAATTAACCCACAGTTTCTGTGTAAAAGTCTATTATGCTAAGCTGCAGATACAGAGAAACGTGTCAGCAATATTTCTATCTTATACTGCCGAAAACGAAACGATCCGAAGCGATTCAAAGTCGTTAGGTACGAAATGATCTTCCTACATTAAAACATCTGATCTTTTACATTAAACACACAAACTGTTGATATTACGAGAAACTGCACAAAGCAAACCGATTGCTTTGGTTCCTAGAAGCAGGTGGCAACATTTGCTTCTTTGTTTATAATGTGAGACTCGGAAAACCATTCCTGCTATAAAACACTTCATGCGTTTGTATGAAATCGTTAAATCTCAGTCAAACAGATTGTATTAAAGCGTAATAAAATAAAACGAAAACCAATCAATTACTCACACCACCCCCCCCCCCCCTCCCACCACACCCCTCCCCACCAACAAACAACAACAAAAAACCACCCA
>Ga0123352_10012020_pt1 | contig 13668 bp, 7 predicted proteins | sample TergutLab28metaG_FD_89700 | JGI IMG/M metagenome (GOLD analysis project Ga0123352, IMG submission 89700) | Labiotermes labralis P1 segment gut microbial communities from Petit-Saut dam, French Guiana - Lab288 P1 | ecosystem: Host-associated > Arthropoda: Insects > Digestive system > Gut ...
GAAACAAACTGCATTTTGAAGAGAAAAAAACGGAGAGTATACACCATGTTTAAAATATTCAGTACCTATATTTGTTGAATAAATATATAAAATGCAACTTTAGAGGTTAGCGGTGCGGTACGATCACTATAGTTGACATTAGTCGTCAAAAGGTTAGCTACAATGTGGTCACCGCCAAAGTGCGTCCATTGTGCGTTCACACTCCTTTTACGGCGGTGCTGCCACTGCTTGTAACATTCTTGGAACGCAGCTTGTGGGATGCCTATTAAGGCCTGCGTTACAGCCATCTGGATGTCTTCTGTTGACCCAAAATGGTGTCCTTTCACTACCGATTTTACTTTTTGAAATAAAAAGAATTTGCAAGGTGCGAGATCAGGTGAGTAAGGAGGCTGCGGTATCACCGTAACGCATTTGAATGTCAAAAACTGCGCTCAACCGCGCATCCCGCTGTTGCTCTGTGAGATTCCTGGGCACCATCTTGGCACAAATTTTTCTTATCCCCAATTCATCAGTCAGTATCAAACGAACTGTTTCCCGGTTCCAGTTCACTTCATCAGCAATCAGTTTGACTGTTAATCTTCGATCAGATCGAACAAGATCTCTTACACATGTTGTGTTGTCACCTGTCCGTGTTGCTGATGGTCGTTCGCTGAGATGCTAAACTTCAATAAGGATTCTGCCTTCAGAAAATATTTTGTGCTAGGAAAGCCTTGTGATCTTGACATTGCGTCATCTCCAGAGACCTGCTGAATTTTTCCATGTGTTGTGGTGACTTTGTCACCCAGTTTAACACACACACACACACACACAAAGTAGCATACCGCTGCGCGTGTTCCGTGCTTCCATTTCCACGACATGGTTCACAAACACGTCCTGACACGTCAGGCACCAACTTCACACTGAGGCATTGCAAAGCCATTCCACTGCAAGTGGGAATGGAAGAAGAACCTAGGACAAAAGCTGTCTATGTTAGCGGGCTGCAATATTGACGGTACAGCTAGGAGAAAATTAATCTCATTACTTTATTGTCGGAAGTCGTCTATCATATACCTAATATTTCCAGTTTCTCGTTCATCATACAATTACCTATACAAGCCCAATGAAACGTACTTGAAGTCCGTTTGCGTACTTTATTATTACTTATCACTTTCTCCTGCGTGTTTCGACTCATCTGAACCATTATTAGGGAGAACCAAGTGCAAGAGAAAATGTGCACGCAGGCAATAATATATGAATTCTGGTCCGGAAATGTAACTAATTCATACATAAAACACAACAGGAAATTTTATATATTCAATATAAATGTTGATTATATCTTGAAGCACTAAAATACTGATGTGTGTCACACTCACATGACAAATCAACAAATGCACATTTAGAATTATATTCTATTAAAGGTAAAGCAGTTTCATTACAGGCTTGAGGTACGCAGAGGGTTCCAGGAAGTTAACCTTTTGACGCCTAATGTCAACTATAGTGGTCGTACCGCACTGCTAACCTCTAAAGTTGCATTTTTATATTTATTCAACAAATATAGGCACTGAATATTTTAAACATGGTATATACTCTCCGTTTTTTTTTCTCTTCAAAATGCAGTTTGTTTCATAATTCTGACGTATTTGGTTCCTGTATTATTCACATTTTATATACAGGGTGTGCTAAAATAAAAAAAAATAATTCCGGCGCCAAAAGATTAAGGTTCCCAGATTCCGTGACAACGGCCCAGAATGGTGGTAAGGTTGCCAGCCTTACACACAGGCCATTGTACCCCCAGGAAATTTTCCTAGTAATCATTTATGTTAGAGGCTGAGTCGACCCCAGGGCCATAGCGCGATCGGAAGGACTTTATGTTAATGAATTTTTCCAATGACACCATCTGGGATCGAACTAGCGACCTTCCGATTTGTAACACAGCACCTTAGCCACTGTGCTATCACGATCCACGAATTATATTCTATTACACATTAAAATTTTTCGCCTACGTGTTTCGTTCACTCTTGTGATCTTCATCAGGTTGCCTGATTACAAGAATACAATTAATGTGCAATAATAGTGCAATATGCATGATTAAACCATTTAAAGTTACACAAGTGTATTTTGAGTTATAATTCACACAAACGTAAAGATGTAGCACAATATATGTATTTTTGAATATAAAATCTAAAATAGATATTGGTATGGGACAAATTAAATTTATCGATTAAGTTTAATTTCGATTTTTTTTTGTTCACGCAGATCAGTAGGACCTTAAGTCTTACACTTTACTTGAAGCTTAAAAAAACGTAATCGGGTTTACTGAAATGTACCCTATTTGTAATATGAAATTCTGCCAACAAAATGTGGTTGTCACTGCGAAATATGACATGTTGAAACCACTGTTTGTCAATAAAGCAAGTGTTTAAGTATCAAACAAGTAGAAAAACACTATAATATGTGTCATACGATAGATTGTTTCTTGTTTGTGTTCCTCCCACCAAATATATTACGATGATCAAATAAAGCTGGAGTATGTCCGGGCTGCAACCCGGACATACTCCAGCCTTACCGCACCCAACCTCCAACACACAGCAAACCAAGACCGTAACGACCAATGTGGTAATCAACATCATAGTCGCGAGCTCCTGATGATGGGCATAGTAATGTCTGGAACATGCTGAGCCTATAAGAAGTACAATAAAATAATACGTGACATCTAGTTGGTTTGTTATTCTTCAACGGTAAAGAATTTTCTGTTTCCATTATTGCTGGGGATTCGTTAGCAGATGAAGGATTCTTAGCTTCTCTAGGTGGACTGTTTCTATGGAATTGGTTAGTGTGTTTAGTTTTACAGGAGTAGATACATGTAGAGTCGAGGTGTGGCTGGTACCGTAACGTAATAACTTTGTTATTGCACACATTCTTGAATAACCCCCCCCCCCATAATTAGAGATTTTACCTCCAAACTTGTCCCCTTGGGCTGCATTACGCTTAGTCCAGTGATGATGTTTTGAAATATTTGTGGAACATTCAGGTGTACCAAATTAATTTTATAAACTTCTTCGACAACCTGAAATCTTTGTACCTGCTAGGTGATCTTTCATATGGGAAGAACTCAATTAGTGAGTAACTATCAAGCAAACTATAGTGAAGAGGTGGAGGGGGGTGTTGTTTAAATACAACAATGTATTTTTCTACTGATCATCTAAAACTCGTAGTTGGAAATTGAGACCAAAGAAATGTGTTCTTCGAAACGTAATATCTTATTTGTAGCACAGGCGTGATTAAACAAGAGATGATAGAGAAAGACAAAGTCAGACGAAGCTATATTGGGATTCTAGCCATGGATGCATCCTTCTGCACAGAACATTTCTCTAGAGACCGTCGGAGATCAAACCACAGCGAAAGACTAAGGAAAGCTTTGCATGAAAGTTGTGGGCCACCGCGGGGGTTGAATGAACAGTCACTCGGAGTTGGAGGAGGTCTGTCTGTTCCCTTGCTGCCTGCGACTCATTCACTGGAACAAATTTCATGATTTCATCCGATTAGCTCCACACACACACACACACACACACACACACGACCAAGACTAGCTAACACTCCCACCCGGCCTCTCCATACAGCTAGCGGCTTTCACATAATGGAATTCTTCGTACAGTGTTTAAAGGAATGACACAAGGCGGTGCAGACATGGGAAGGGTGTTTCCTAAATATCTGAAAGCTCTGCTCGGACATATACACTGCAGAATAATATACCAAGAAAAGTACATGTTGTCTTCTAATACTGAACGCACAACGAAAAAGTTACATAGAAAAGGAAAGAAATAAACATGGACAAACATAGAAACCGCGAATCAAACAGAGGGAAGAAATTAAATGGTAAAGTGAAGGAAACAAAGAAGATAGCGCTACAGAAAGATCCACAGAAAAAAAATACCCACATACAAGTAGATATATAAGAGAGTTTTACAACGCGAGAAGTTTGCTTTTAGATGTTTTCGCAAAATTGACAAAATATATAAAATGTAATATTGTGACCCGTTTTCGAATCTTTGTTTTAAAAATAGCTGTTAGTGTGCAGTTCAGCATGGGTTACATATACTTGTGAAAATGTTCCTTTCCATTTGGTATGCCTGATTAAACTTGATATTAATTTATTGCGTACAAAAACTTTTCTTTTAAGTACTAACTGCAGTAAATCTGGACATACAGTGGAAAGAGACGCACAGTGTTTCTGTTTGCTTTCTGTTACATGTTCAGCTAATGGGACAGAGCTTTGGCCATTTCGGAATGCCAGACTTTCTTCCATCTCCTAGAAGGTATGACATTAAAAAGAGACTGTACTAATCTTGTTGACACAAAGCAAGGCAGGAGGCCCTCACTTTGGTGGGTGCAGGTGGAGTGTCTTCTCATTAGCCCAGATTCGTGTACTTTTGGGTTCTTCATTTAGTAGCTGAAGTTCCTCGAAGAACAAATCATAAAGACTACAGAATTTTGACGTGGAAATCCCCTGACGAGTTACTCTTTGGCAGATTGAGGAGAGCACAGAAGGATAAAATTTTGCCTTACTACTGCCTTTCATCCTTCTTTCCTTTTCTTATATTTCTGACTTTCTTTCTTTGGTACGCGATGTCTGTTGAACAGTAGCTACCAGTGTGCCAAGAATTCTGGTTTTCATCTCTGGGGTCAGATATTCCAAAAAGACTTCTTTGACCCTTAAGTGAAGGAATCACGATTCTACGAAACGTCCGCTACCATTCACAATCGACAGCAATTTGCATTCCAGAAGACGCGAGTTATCATTTTACTGTACTTCACAGTTTTGCTATAGATGTGTATGTACCAGGGAGAGTCAAATGAAAAAATCAAAAGTGCGATAAAAATTCGAAACACAGCTCGTTTGTCTTGTAAGTTGTCAACAATGATACTTACGGTTTGAAGAGTGGCCGACAGGTGGCAGTACGATGCAGGAATGCAACACGACAGCACAGTAGTAGTGTAAATGTGGCGACCCCGCTTGCAACATGCACCAAAGAAGAACAGCGTTCTGTCGTCCGTCTTTTAAGTATTGAAGGGGTGAAATCCATTGAAATTCATCGACGAATGAAATTTCAGTATGGTGATACGTGTCTGTTACCACAGCAATTGTACGAGTGGACTTGGAAGTTCATGAACGGCATTAGTTCTGTAACAGAATCTCCTCGACCTGGTCAGGCACACCGAGTAGTGACACCAGAGGCCATTGCAGCAGTTGAAGCCATCATGAAGGAAAATCCCCGCGTAACAGTGAATGAAATAGCCGCACATCTGGATATGAGTCATGGATCAGCACACCATATCTTCTATGATGTTCTGCAGTTCCATAAAGTGTCTGCAAGGTGGGTGCCACGCCAGCTGACTGTAGAATTGAAAGAACGACGTATTGATGCCTGCCAGGAGATTCTGAAACGCTTTGAAGCAGAAGGTGATGGCTTTCTAGGAAGAATTGTTACGAGAGATGAAACCTTGGTCCACTACCACCAGCCGGAAACCAAGAAAGCCAGCAAAGAATGGCGCCATACCTCCTCACCAAAACCGAAAATTTCCGCACACAGCCATCTGCGGGAAAGGTTATGCTGACTCTCTTTTGGGACGAACGAAGAGTAATTTTGGAGCACTACATGCCCAGGGGGAACCCTGTGACCAGTGCAACGTATACAGATCTCCTAAAGAATCACCTTCGCCCTGCAATCATGTCCAAACGACGTGGACGTCTAAGTACAGGTGTTTTGCTCCAACATGACAATGCTCGACCCCATACTGCCCGTTCAGCTGTTGCGACAATCCAAGATCTGTCCTTCGATTGTCTTCCACATTCGCCGTACTCGCCAGACCTCGCCCCCAGTGATTTTCACGTGTTTGAACCGCTCAAAGAGGCGATGGGAGGCAAGTCTTTGAGGTCCGACGAAGAGGTGCAGCAGGCGGTGCACGAGTGGCGGAACTGTCAGCCAAAAGAATTTTTTTCTAGAGGTATCCATGCACTTCCGAAGCCCTGGAACATTTGTATGGAATGCAATGGAGACTACATAAAAAAATGAAGTAATTGTGTGCCTTTTGTGTTCAATAAATTACGAGATAAAAATATTTAAGTTTCTCATTTTACTCACCCTCGTATGTACCTATGGGTTCAGTTATACTTTGTTATAACTGTGATCCCAGAAGGAAGAATTCACGTTTAGAAACATTTCTTCCTACACACTTTCAAACATTTTATGACTTTACGAGTATATGCCAGTTATTTATCTTAATAATTAACAAAATTGGTGCACAAAAGTTTGTTTCACAGTAAGTTTATTTCATGCCTATACATGTTTTGAGCATCATGTGCTCATCATCAGGAGGTCAAAATTGTATTACACAGCTTCTGGTATCATCACACCTATAGGTGGCCGTCCCGTGCACAACCTGCGCACTGGACGCCCACCTATAGGTTTGATGATACCAGAGGCTGTATAATACAATTTTGACCTCCTGATGACGAGCACATGGTGCTCGAAACATGTAGAGGCATGAAATAAACTTATTGTAAAACAAAATTTTGTGCATCAAGTTGGTTAATTACTAAGATAATTATACTGAAATGCACGGTCAGCAAAACATCAAAAGTATATAGTTACGTTAGAGATTGCTACTTCTTACCATTCTCGTACATAGATCTTTGTAATACAGCACTAATTTATTATGTACCTTATGAACCGTTATAGTCCTAGACATGCACAATTCAGAACCAATTTATTATTGGTAACGGAAGCAAATATTTGGGCAATAAAACTATCATTAAAATGCAGTATTTCTCCACACCATCTTTTAGACTCTCTAAATGATAAATCATGCTCAATCCCACTGCATTCCACCACATATTCGTAAATGTTATCTACATGACCGTTACTGTACACATTGCTTCTCTTGGTTTGGGAAATTGTAAGTTTGAATGCGTACCCTACTGCACTGAAGAGGGAGGGAAGGAGTATCTTGGAAGGATAAAGCTACTTTTAGATAAGTATTGGAACCTTTAAAGCTGAATTGAAAATTCTGTTCAGATCTTTATCCTGCACTGAGATAGGGCTCTGTTTATTTAAGTCTTGTATCTTCTTCGGCGAAGCTTATTGGTTGCTCACTTGAATTTTTATATCTCGCTTGTTTACTGCTTAAAGGATGAGTTCCTATATGGTAAGGCAGTCTTTTTGGTAAAAGATCCAGGACGTTGGTTTTCCCGCCTTCCGTATCGTAATATGAATACTAGAGTCACTGGCGCGACCTGCATGTAGAATCTGTGCCCTCCCCACCCAGCTTTGTCAGAATCCTCACAAAGTTTTACAACTGGAGGCAGAAGAAATGAATCTGGAAGGATTAACTATTGTTGTATTTCTATGGCGACGGATTTGCATGATACTTGGACCTATGTCGTGTTTTTCTTGTACACGAATTGTGTAATACAACCGCGTAATTGGTTGACTGGCATATATTTTTTAATGACGTCATAATGTACAAATTTTTGTTATATGTCATAAAATATATACTTTATTAAAGTCTTTAATTTTTATGTAAATACGATTTCTGACCCTGTGAAGTGTGATATCTTCTTGGTTATTAACTTCATGATTAGGGCTTTGTGTTTCCACACATCTAAAATTAAGACGAAAGAAGTACAGGTCTACAAAATCAAGAAGAGTATATTTAGACAATTCGAATTAAATTAGGCTTTTTGAGGCTAATTTCATTTACACGTCTTCTGTCAGGGTCGTTATATATAGACGTGACCCGAAACTTGCGAAAAATAATAATCGAACACAAAATTTCCTCAGGGAAATATAGTCTATCAGTAGGCCTAAGTGTGGAGGTGAGAATAATATTTAAACTGATATAATAAAAATAGGGTGAGAAAGGTGTAAACAATATTTAACTGGCTCTGGCTGGGCTCAAATTACAGGCACATTTGCGAATTATTGGATTCTATAAGAAGTAAAGAAAGGTTTGTCCTTCTCAGTCACTAGTAAACTTCCCAAAGACACACAGAATATGTTTAGTACGCTCTGTAGCGCTGGACGGTAGAGGGATGAAATGGAAGTGGTGCCTATTTGAAATGCAGCCTAAACTGCAGCTTTCTACTTGACTGAGTAACAGACACGGACTGTCAACTGAAATTATATTGAATGCATTTAGTTTCATACTTTTTTATTTCATTTCATTTTCATACTTAAAAAAGTAACTAGGAAACAAGCTAGTTATTTTTTTCTGTACATACATGTAATAGTTATCTCTTTACTTATATTAATAATAATAATTATTATTATTAACTGCAATTGGGTTGTCACCCGTTGGCAGTGGTTATTTTACATGTATACAAAATATGAACTTGGTTACTAATAAATTTAAGTCGGGAGTGCTACATGAGAAGCATGAAGTGGCAACTTGGAATCTTTGGAACCATCTTAGCATTTGCTTACGAACCATCTCAGCATTTGCTTTTCTTAAACAGGCAAGGAAATAATTAAGAGACTTACATGACTAAATAACCAACTAACTAACTAACTGGTAAATGATTAACCAAACAACTAGCTAAATATCTAATTACGTAAATAGCTATACAGCTAAACAAGTGGCTGTTTGGCTAAAAAGTTACTCCGTTTCCCAACTAAATAGCTAGCTATCGGGAAAATCAGCCAGTTAACTAATTGAGCAAACAAGTGACTGTCTACAGGCAGCGGGATGAACACCTTGAGCGTTTGATAACAAATGAAATTTGCACGAAATTTCCTATTTTAGTGGTATCTAAAGGCTCACAATCCCTTACTCGAAAGACATCTAGTGGACCAACCCATCAGAAAGTTGAACTCAATTTACCACACGTTCAGAAGAGTGGTAGTAACGTTAGCAACATGAACGCCTACGATTAAAAAACAGTTTTCTCTTTGCGGTTTTCTACTAAAATCTAAAAGTCTTGGATGTACCTTTGAAAATCTAAGAACCGTAAATAGTAAAAAAAATTTTTTGCGAAATGTTACATAGTGCGCAATTCTACGCTATCTTATGCTTTACTGGCGGAAGACACCTGCAGGTTATGTGTTACGTTGTCCGTCGCACAACACCTCTGCTGTTAAGACTGTATTATCAATGTAACCCTCAGGTCTGTGCGTCAACACAAACTTATCTCAAATTTCCCCTGGTTTATGTACATCCCCAACTTTAACACATGGTTTTGTGGGTGAGGGTTATTTTACTGCCATCTTCTTTCCAGGCAGCCCCACACGGTTAATGGCTCTGATGATAACACTGGAGTTATTATTGTTAGTCCTCGCAATGCAGTGACCGTTCTTCTCTCGCGGAGACTGTTTTTTACGACCATTTGACATTTGCTCTCATTCTGTGTGTGTGGTCTTCTCTCTTGGTTGTCATTGTCGTCTGTTATCTGGCTTTCCTCGCAATCGGCCGCTCTTGTTCTTTTCTCAAAGCCACTAACAGACATCATCATAAGCCTTATGTCAGCACTTCTCTCATTCACTGCATAACAAAGAATCTTTACAAAGTAACACAAAAGCGAGGAAGTAAAAATTATGTGCAAAATCAGTGTCCTTTGTTGGCAATTAATTGCTTTGCTGGAATATATCATTTAGAGCTTCCTTATCATTTAAAATGTGTTCATGTATCTGAAATACTTAGTATATTGTCGGAATGGAATTATGATAAAATAAATGAGGGTACGTTTTACGGGGCGTGTGGAACATACGGGACGGAACGGGAATGCATAGATGGCTTTGGAACCTGCACGAAAGGGGCAAGTTGGAAGAAATAGGCGTAGATGGAAAGATAAAATTAAAATGAATCTGAAGGGAATGGGGATGTCATAGCCTAATAATGTTACGGGTTAGGGGGCAGTTGCATTCTCTTGTGAACAGAGTAACGAACATTTTGGCCCCGTAAAAGGTGGGCTCTTTTTTTGACTAGCTGAGGGACCATTAACTTCTGACGAAGCACTCTCTTGCCCGAAGTTAATCAGCTAATCATAGTGACTTCGGGAGACATGGTTTCCTATATTCGTCATTTTCATAACTGTTGGACTGCTCTCTTGCGGGAAATTACACACTGTATTTTGGTAGATATGTAACGCAGGAGTATTTCCACGTATTCTCCAGCTTCAAGGCAGCTAAAGTTAACGAGCCTAGGCTGATGTCATAAGCCAGGAGAGCGCTCAAAGTCGTATGTTTCTTGAGTCATAGCGATGAATCTATCAGTGTTCATTTGCTTACATAACAGCCGCAATCATGTGAGTAGGGTAGGGGGTCCGTAAGTTTTGTGAGACTCGCACTGAAGGTTTTCGTGTAAAATGACCGAAACTTTGCGGGTCTAATCCTGATATACAAACATTTCGAAGGAATGTGCGACCTCCTGCCTATCAGCATAACTTGTAGCAATCTTCATAGTCATCGTCGTGAGAACTTCAAATCTCACGACCATGACTAGTACGTTCTTAAATAAGTACATGCCACGTATTTAGAGCAGGAAGTGACTTGATGCAGAAACGGTAAGCTGCAAGTAGCTAACCAAAGGAAGTACACGCTAACGTATAATTACGTGTTTTCAAATATTACAACATTTATATCACCTGCACAGTATTTAATAATTTTGAAGATAGTGGCCTACTGTGGGGTCTATAGGGTAGGCCAGTTTGTAGTTAAATTAAGAAGTAAAATCCACGCAAATCTTTGCAACATACTACTGTAATCTGTGGGCCGGGTTGCTCAGTCAGTATAGCGACTGAGCTACGGGCTGGACGGTCCGGGGATCGAATCCCGGTGGGGACGAGATTTTCTGTCCTTCCAGACCGGCCCTGGGGCCCACCAGCCTCCTGTAAAATGGATACCGGGTCTTTTCCGGGGGTAAATTGCGGCCGGGGCGTCCTGCTGACCACTCACCCCCTTCTACTGCCGCGGTCATGAAACAGTAGAGCTATATTTCTACCCACCCTCTGGGGCACACCGGGCCTGTAACGGGATCACTTTACAATTTTTTACTACTGTAATCTGTATTTAAATTTAATTCGTTTGACTCAACCGCAGGCGAGAGTTTGCCTTTCTTAGTTCATAAGGAAATATTATGTCTGCGTGTTTATCATTGGCGGTGGTTGTGTGAGATCAGTCAGACTGCTGTTGTGAGTGTGTGTGGAAATGGTCCTGTGCAAATTAACACCTGTGTAAGGCTACAAACAAACTGAGTGCTACACATTTGACAGTCAGACATGGCAGAAATGTTCCTGGCGAAGCTGGTGTGTGTGTTTGCATTCAGAAATTTGTTTTCATGGAGTAAGTGGTAAGGCGGGAAACAGTTAATGTTGACTGGCTAGAAATTTAGTATGTTCATGATCCGAGAGTTACTTTGGAAGTTCAGCATGATGCCTTTTCAAAGATTAATTTTTTAATTTCTTAGAATGAATGTTCAGAGAATAGGCCGTTAACTTAAGGTATTATTCGGGCTCAGAGTATTATTCCTGCTGTACTCTTTTTGTTGCAATTAAAGTGGATATTTACTATTAAATGAAAATCTAACCCGAAGCAACAGTATGCAGATATTTATTTACTGCAAAGTCACTCTACATGTTTCGGGTGTCCACCGCACCCATCATCAGGAGTACTTATAACTGTAACTGCAGCCTCCGGTACAGGTCATAATATCGGTATAGCTACTTCCCTCCAACGTGGCCCGATCTGGCCAAGTTGGAAGGAGGGCCACTAAATTAAAGGCCATAAAATTTAGTGTCTTCTGCGTAATCGAAAAAGTGAGTGCCAATTTCTTAAGGTTATTTATTAGGCCGTAACACGACAACCTGGTCATCAGGGTAGATATCCTTAGATTTCGGCATGACGGCAGTAAGCTATAAACAAGACAAGAAATGTAGGTATGAGTAACATTGAGAAGCTTTGGCCTAACAATTGTTGCCGTCGAAAACCAGTAAGTATTTTGTATTCTAAGTGTGTGTCTCTAGCCTTAGTTATTCAAAATGAAAAAACCCATGCACCATAGTATATTATCATCTGTGGCCTGTCTCTCTCAAAATATTTTGCCACATTATCACATAAATGGCATGATTTTCGGGAAGAAAGTTATTAATCATAAGACGTGTGTTTTGATTTTCTCTACAAATTTTGTCTGAAATTTTCTCATCCTAAGAAGAAATGGACGAGACATTATTAAAAATGTACATACGTCTTCATGTAAAGTAAACCATTATTCTTGTCAGATTTCACTCAAGTTTGGATTTTTTCTATAGAGTTTTTGAAAATACTCTAATATCAAATTTCTTGAAAATCCATCCACTGTGAATCTAGTTGTTCGATGCGGATAGACGGAAAGACAGACAGACAGATATGTTGAGGCTAATAGTCGCTTTTCGCAGTTTTGCCAAGCCGCCTAAAAACTAGACTTAGACAAGTCAAGCTGTATAGTCAGACCATAAATACACACCCATATTCTTTATGTACAATTTGAATAGGTTAAATTTTATAAGGGGACCGCGGTAGCACAGTGATTAAGGTGCTGTGCTACAAATCGGAAGGTGGCTGGTTCGATTCCAGATGGTGTCATTGGAATTTTTCATTGATATAATCCTTCCGATCGCACTATGGCCCAGGGGTCGACTTAGTCTCTAACAGAAATGTGTATCAGGAGTACTTCCTGGGGGTAAAAACGGCCGGTGCTTAAGGCTGACAAGCTCACCACCATCCTGGGACATTTTCACGTAATGTGGGAACCTTAACTTCCTGGAACCCTCTGGGCACCTCGGATCTGTAATGGGACAGATTTACTTTTAAATTTTATGAACCTGAACAATGTGAATAAATTTGAGATTTTGCTGTACAAACGTAAATAGCTTGGGTGTGTAATGAATAGTGTCAGTTATCTTTATAGAAGTGTGTCACTAATTGGTATATAAACCCTATTTATTATACACGTTTTCCAATATAATTACGTGGACTGAATCGTCTGAAGAACATTAGACGTAACGAGGTCTCCACGGAACTCCTTGTCACTAGTATCGCGCGGAAGTAATTTCGATCTTCGAAGTCATTTTGATTCGTCACCATGACTCTTCACCAGAACGTATCGGACTTCAATACAAAGCCCAGTTTTTACACTTTCATGGACTCGACCATTTCCAGCTCGCACTCTACTTCATTTCGCTGTCTTTTTTCCCCACATTCGCGGAGAAAACAGGGAGTATATGGGAAGGAGGGCAGACTTGAAGGCGTAGAGCTCGTTAAAGAAATGACTGGCCGCGTCGGACTCCACCCGTGTTCAGCTATGGCCCATAAACTCAGATAGGAAGCGGAGACTTCACTCTAAATGACCTTTCTGAATGTCTTGCAGGGGTGTATTGGGACAGTTCAGTTCCAGTGTATTTGAACCGCTTCTAGTAGGGATAGGCCTAATTCAATCTCTTCCTTTTTCAGTAATAGTAGTAGTAGTAGTATATAGTATCAGCAGTAGTAGTAGTAGTACTATATAATATCAGCAGCAGTAGTAGTATATAGTATCAGCAGCAGCAGCAGCAGCAGTAGTAGTATATAGTATCAGCAGCAGCAGCAGCAGCAGCAGCAGCAGCAGCAGCAGTAGTAGTAGTAGTAGTAGTAGTAGTAGTAGTATATAGTATCAGCAGCA
>Ga0123352_10012021_pt1 | contig 13668 bp, 7 predicted proteins | sample TergutLab28metaG_FD_89700 | JGI IMG/M metagenome (GOLD analysis project Ga0123352, IMG submission 89700) | Labiotermes labralis P1 segment gut microbial communities from Petit-Saut dam, French Guiana - Lab288 P1 | ecosystem: Host-associated > Arthropoda: Insects > Digestive system > Gut ...
AGGCTGAGTGGACCCCGTTCCAGACCCACTACTACTCAGAAAATCTGGTAGCGCCGGGGATCGAACCCGGGACCTCTGTATCTGTAGCCATAAACTCTGACCACTAGACCACAGAGGCGGTCTATCCTTATACGTTAGTGATACAAATTAAAGAAATTCGTAAAACCGCCTAACATATGTGTTGTCGGTTTGTAGATCTACACAACTGCAGTTGGTATGCAAATCTACGTTGAGGCAGAGAAGCCCAGATCCATAAACCAACTACACTTGAGTTCGAAGTTATATCGGTTGATTTAATTTAATTTCCAGCAAAACAAGATGCAAAACATAACAGCTAGTGGCACAATATCTGCACACAAATGTATATGCAGTCTAAAATAAAAACAATTATATTTCTGTGCGAATTCTGCGCATATCACAGACGTACAATAATACTGATGAAAAGCTTCTCTTGCAACCGGAGAACACTCTTATTAATTAATCTTCGTTGCTATTAATGAGATAAAGATTTATGGGTATTGTAATAGTAATATTAAAGACTGCTGAATAGTACGCATTAATAATCACAACTTTAAAAGCAGTAAGAAATATTCTTTCTGCTAGATAAGAATAAACACATCCTTAGTCAAAAGACAGGCGGGGAAACTTTTAAGTTCATTTGTAATTTACATAGTTACACAGCTCCGGTATTTTGGATACTAAATTTGAAAATTTAAGCCTCCCCCTTTCTTCTCGACACACACACACACACACACACACACACACACACAATGTGGAAGTTTTATTTCGGCATATCCCACATTTCTGAACTGGTATACTGCTTTTGTTGACATGCAACAGCTGCCTGTACCTACGATTTTATGCGACCACCAGTATATTTGAAACAGCCACACACATACACATACCCAAATAACAAACGAGTAAATGAAATGTACGTGTTAGAATGGATGTGTGTGCGTGTTTGCGTGTCCACATAGGCCAAAGTTTGTTAGCCGTCGAGTTGGCTTCCCTTTCAATTACAACACTTTTTCAGCTTGTTCATATCCGTGCACTTATATCACTACACCAAATAAACAACGACGAATGCACTTATATATTATGAAATCACCAATTTATTAACAATATACGTAATTATATCATGTTTCAACCTTAAAGGGTGATCTTCAGGGAGTATAAATGATAAATCTAGCAGCGTGGGTCAACAAAATGACTGATTTTACACTATAACTTGAATTGTAAAGAAGTTTTATGTGACACCCAGAGTTTTACAACTGATGACTCATTTTGTTGACCCACGCTGCTATAATGTATCAGTTATACTTCCTGAAGATGACCCTTTAACAGTTGAAACATGTTGGAATTGGCCTAGTGTTATATTGAATGATCCTTCTTATAATAAAGCCAACTAGACGCACTAATTTCTGAAATTTATTTTTGTAATAAAACTCTACATGTTTCGGACAGTTCCTCTGTCCATCATCAGGAGTTTTTCACTCTACACACAGCAATGGTATGTCATTAGGGTTTGGTGACAGTGACAGGATCAGGACGGAACTGCAGTTCCGTCCTGATCCTGCTCGCAAGCTGTCAGAAAACCTGTATAACATATACCACTGCTGTGTCTACAGTGAAAAACTCCTGACGATGAACAGAGAAACTGTCCGAAACATATAGAGTTTTATTCCAAAAATAAATTTGAGAAATTAGTGCATCCAGTTGGTTTTATTATAAGAATTTTTCACGATGCACGGTCACCTGAAAGTCAAAATGAACGATCCCGTCGCTACAATTTACGTACAGTATTTACCAGGTAGAAATTACACCCAAATTTTGAATCTCTACGTTAAGATTGTCTTTACATTACCCGGGGTGCTACTAAGTCCTTAGCCCAACCTGGAAGGAAACAAGCTGCGTCATTCAAAAGTGCGATGGGCAGAGGAATGTATTGGTTTGGCTAGGGTAAGGACAGGTGGTGGACTCCTGTGAATGTGGTAATGAACCTCCCGGTTCCATAAAACGCGGGGAATATAGCTTGTTTCATTCCTGGTCGGGCTAAGGACTTATTAGCACCCCTGTATAATATGGCATCTCATACGTGAAAACAGTAAAGCATTTAAATGAAGTAATTATTATTATTATTATTTGTTAAGACGCTGTTACGTCACAACAGAGGACCTGTGCCTATGTCTCACATAAGAATTGCACTTTCGTTTCTTTGTTTAGTTTACGTGAAAATATTTTCTGATGAAGGTATTACACGTCACTGCAACCAACACTTGTGACAATACCTACGTTGTCCATTAAACTGAACACTTCATGACAGTTTTTGTTTGTGGCTGCTTGTAATTATATTATTTTGTGTCTCATTGTCAATCTACCATCCGACCGTTATATGTGACCTTATGTATTTCTTTCATGTTTATTAATTTACATATCCATTTTATTTATTTGTATCTAATTACCCTTTTTTTTTGCTCTTATTTCTCTTGTTTTTGAATGCGCTCCTTCAATTCAGTCGTCCCAAACGGTGTAACGACCTTTACAGTAGCAAAGAACAGACTGGGAGGATATCACTATCAAACACGATGCGAAATCTGGCGGTAACCACCGCGGTGTGCTGACACGGTGCTGGTCTGTGGCGACTCTAAGCTCCAAAATATAAATTATTTTAATACCTGTGGTGGGTGGTTTCTGAGGTTCAAGCAGGAATGTCGCTGGCGTTATATATCGAGTGGCTAGCGGTTTACGATATTTACATACCTCTGCATTCCTACAAACCAATTGTAATTAGAAACTCAAACATGCCATGAGAAGTAAATCAAAGTTCTGGACTTCCAACATGCCTCACTCGAATTGAAATGTTAAAACATGTATTCCAGGACTACAAAAATAGCAGTACTGCACTAAATATAACAAGCGAATACAAAGTTTCTTAAAAAAGATGGCAGTTTTCTTGTGGCTAGTACCCTACTCATGTTGAAATTTAATATTTGGCATAATCCTGTATTATTATTTGCTCGTACGCTTTCATTTTACAGCAAAACTAAAACATTACATTTAGAGGATGGTGTCACATATTAAATCAACAAACGATTCTTTTCTTATTGAAAATTCAGCGAAAAAATGGTCGCTTTCCATTTAGCGGTATAGTTTCCACACAACATAACACCCTCCAGCCCTCTCACCGATCCACTATGATACAGCACTTACATTTCACTTAGAATATGAATATGCAAGCTATATTAATTTCGGTAGAGGTGGAGATTTCAGTACCACCTGAAGCATCGATAGCGCTCAACGCATTTTGTTGCGTCCATTTTTTGGCCATCGCCTGAAACAGTACCCTAACCGTACTCCATAGCCCCGCACAACAACACATGTATAATCAATCACAAACATGGCGCTATTTTATCAAAATAAAGTAAATTTAATGTCTGAAACTACGACACTTTGCTGAACATCTTAAGAAATTACGTGTATATATGTTTGTTATTACAGCTAAGAATGATCACATCAACATGGCGAAGGTGACGCGATGTAGTCTACTGCAGGCATGGCAGCGATGACAACGCCACGGAAAATTTAGGTCTGCCCTTTATTGACTTTATTTGTCAACAAATTTAAACACGCTGAAATCGAAATAACTGTTATTGTTGCATAGCCGCTAATATAAATTAACCCTTAACCTGCAGGATAGCATTACGATATCCGCAGACATTTCTAACCACTTGGTTTGTAAAGCTTGCCACAAATGTGGAATTTAAAAAAAATGTAAATATAAGTGAAAAAATATGATAGTACAAGAATTTTAGATGGACGGGTGTTGGATTTTGTTATTTTTTCTTTTCTATGCCATTTTGTTCTATTAACATTACACCAAATTGAACAGGACAGAAAACACCAGGTGGTACAGAGGTGCCACATACGGATGAACAACAAACTGCTGTACATTAGTTTCGATTTTTAAGTAAGTGTATATATATATATATATATATATATATGAACTCACACTGCGACGTGTTCACCTTCCTGTAAAAAGTGCAGTGTTACAATGACAACACACCACGCTCACACCGACCAACTCTACCATGTACATAAGAGTGGTATTCATTATACGAGTATACCGAGCAGCACAATTTGTACTGCTTCTCTATACTTGGCAGAGTACAGCACGATGGTACTGGGAAAGGTAAGTTTGCAGACGGGATTAATCAGTGAAGCATTTGTGTAGCGTTCATGGCATCAAACGAACTAATTTCTATCAAATGTCCGCAATGAAAGCAGTCACGGTAGAGTAACGCGCTTCCGCATCAGAAGGCTGGCACCCTAATGCACTCTGAAGGTAGCTGCCTTTTGGGATGTGATAATGTACATTTTGGTGGACAGGTATGAGCTTTTCTGACGTACCTGCGGTATTCATCTGTAGGATAAAACACATTCCACCTCGAAGATATCAAAGAATATATAATATTAAGCTGCTGACGCCTGAACCTACCACAAGATATTTCCTACAAACTTGAACCCAAAAATTCCTTACGTTTTAACAGAGGTACAGCTTTCGGTTCTGCCCAAAACCAGTTCACTTCAATGAAACACTTCACGCATTTCTTCAGCGTTCATCATTATAAGAATAAACATTGAAATAATTTCTAGTTCAGTCGCTCCAATAGACGTAAAATCGTGCAGTTCGCTAGTGATAAAATTTTCTTTCCGTTCGACTCTACATAGCGAATGGTAAAAGGTAAATCAGTCCCGTTACAGGCCCGGAGGGACCCAGAGGGTTCCAAGAAGTTAAGGTTCCCAGATTTCGTGACAACGGCACAGGATAGTGGTAGGTTGTCAGCCTTACGCACCGGCCGCCTTTACTCCCAGGAAATACTCCTGGTACTCATTTCTGTTAGAGGCTGATTCGACCCCAGGGCCATAATGCGATGTCAATGAAAAATCCACTGACACTAGATAGGATCGAACCAGCGACCTTCCGATTTGTAGCACAGCACCTTAACCACTGTGCCACTGCGGTCCCACACGGCCAATGATCCTGATTCAAAATATATACACTTAGAAATAAGCCAACCTGTACCAACTGAGAGAAAAAAATTAATCATTTTACACTAGAGTCGAAAAACATGTTCCCAAATTTTTCACAGAAATGTCTACAAAAGGTAACGTCATGGAAATTTTTAACAATCGTTCCCTTATTTTCTGGACTCTATAAACTGAAAGTTGTAGCTAAATTCTAGACTTTTTGCGTTCCTGATATTCACTTCTAAATTTTAAGTACCACCAAACAATGGCAAACTCGTTTTCGATGGAGAAATAGGGATGAAATTAAACTGGGACAAGTTTTAAATTTTAATCAAGAGTACATTACTTTGTTAATATTTAATTTTAAATTAATTACGGTTTCATTACAACCGATAAAGTACCACGTCTGCTGACTTGCATAAGAAACAAACTTAAAGTTTGTGGCATACACATTTAACATATTAGGAGGCGAATATTCCCACACCTAGATACTAATAATTTCTAACAGATCAGACTCTTTCTAGGTATCTTGCAATACCTCTGTTTTTCTGGCTGCTCACCCATGCTTTATCAAGGAGATTGGATCTCACCTCGCTATCAATTCCTCATCGGAGTAATTCAAGAAGCGATATAACCAGAGCCCAGAGCGTCACGGAGCTCGGATACACTGAGGAAAAGACGCTGCGTTAAGGGACATGGTAACTGTTCAACAAGTCTGCCTAATCCAAAATGAAATGAAAATAAACTGCCAATGTTATCACGTGACACGTCCGTTCACACTCTTATTCACGGACACAATTCCCAAGATTCAACCGTAACAAATATTTAAAAAAACAGCTTTAGAAATATGTACATTGCACATCAGAAGCATAACCACGCTACTGAGAGAGACGTTTCAGAAATAACACTGTATGGTGTAATTAGAGTTTAATTCTCTTAATAGTAAGTCTGTTGTTTCACTTGGTATGGTAAGTTGTTTTACAGCAAGATAATATACGAGTGGCAGTTACTTCTTTCAAAGGTTCTTACATGTTCTCACGTTCAACTGAACAATTTATGTATATGTGTATTGCAACACAACTACATGTACGCCACTGACCATTTTAGTGATTAATGCTTCTCACACGAGACCTCAGCAAAGTGTTGTGGTCCTACAGAATGGTAATGGTAATGGTTGGGGCAGAGTATCAGATAAATCTGAAATCGCATTTCAACACTATGCCTTGAATCGAGTGAAATGTGCAATCTTTACATGGTAAATGCACGCATTTCTAACAATTTGCTTCCGCGAGAGTGTTTTAGTATATGTGATTGGTTATTTGCATTCACATAAAGACCCCACCGCCATCTCAGAACTGACACCTAACACAAATTCCCGTACAGATTAATGGTCCCAAATTTAATGTTTTGTTGACTGTGCAACGTGATATATTCGTACAATGAGAAACAATAAGATGCACTATTTACTTTCAATGTATTTCAATAATTAACCTCTAAATGTTTCGAGCAGGCTTACTGCTCCATCAGCAGGAGGTACTACTCTGTATATACAGTAAGTGGTATAAGTCATGCGTTTACGTTGACTGGCTCTTGGCAGGATCGTGATCCATCACGATCCTCCAAACAACCAGAAACATGTAGAGGTTAATTACTGAAATAAATTGAAAGTATATAGTACATCCTGTTGGTTCTTATTGTACTGATAGCAGTCTCAACTTTCTGTATTTCGAAGATAGAACTACGCATGTCGTTATTTACCGTTTCAAAGTACAGATATAATAATATTGCCACTAACTACATGTTTATCGCATAGTCTTCTAATAACTGAAAAGGCGCCGACACATTTGTTACAATTCATTGATGCCTGGAAGTAGTAGCATAGGACAAGGAACTTATGTATATATACTACTAGTAGCATGGCACGACAGACCATATTCGACAGAAGAGTCCCCAGATTTTCCAATCTAATGCCAACGTTTAGAATCCTAAGGTCCCTAGTGGCTTTCCGGCATCTGTGGCCACCGTGTGTATCTATGTGTCCTGTAGGTCCCTGAATGGTTGACCACTAGACAAATTTCCTTCTAAGATTTTTCTCGGTGCTCTTGATTCAACCATTCTGCAGATGTGCCCAGCCCATTCCTGTCTTCCCATATGAAAATGTGTTTAAATTTACGTTCTTACACAGACGATACTTCTAACTGGTAATTTGGTTAATAAACTGCAAGCATAGGCAGTGAATGTGAAAACTGGACCAGGTCGACCGACGCGCCTTAGCTGCAGAGATTAATGGCGTCATCAACCCCAATCTTCCCAACTCTCAGCGGTGTGTCTGTCTAGGTTCGACGACAGCCTCCTTTCTCTTCCTCTTCTTCGCACATTCTATTGCTACAGAAATTGAGAAAGAGTTAAGAAGAAACGAGAAAAAGGGAAAATATATTTTTAACCCGACTACTTCAAAAAACTAAGGCCAATGATAATTTCGTTTTCGATTCACGCCGTAGCACACTTTCAAGTCACAGCAGTCAAAATTTGCATAAAGGCAGGCAATTTTACACGTATAAATAGCAAATTATTCTGCTAGATCTTTAGAGTTTAACTTTAAATAAATGCAATCCGCCTTTATTTTAAAAGAAATCACAGTGCGCCGCGTCATTGGGTGACTGGTGCAAGGCGTTTCGGGAAAGCGTGGTGGTCCATTATTCAAGAGTCGAAACGTCCGGACATTTTGACGCTTGAAGAAGAGATCGCTACGCTGTTCGGATCGTCTGACACCAATCACACAGTGACGCTGCGTCACATAATTAATTACTAGATGTGGCGCAGCGTCTTCTAGGAACTACAATAAATTCGCACTAAACTTCGTAGCTGCGGAACCCTAAACACTGGCAACTTATTTTCTCGCGTCTCTTATGTCAACCACTATTTCATTTTCTTTCAGTACATTAATTAGAATTTAATCACGTTTATGTTATTTGTATGACTATGGAGGCAGAAGCGTTGATCTAATGCAATGAAATTTTATTTCAAATTCTTTCTCATAATTAAAAACACTTTTATTGCTCTGGAAAAATCTTCATGAAACACAGTCTTAAAGGTGCAATAAGTCTACAGATTCTGAATCAAACAGGAATTAAAAAATTCATTACCATATTGTAACAGCTCAGTAGCATTTCTTAAGAGCACTTACCGTTTTACCCCCTTTGCATGCACCTTGTTCTCATTGCTACTGATGGCCAAGCACAAACATTTTGTAAACGTAACATATCTAAAACGTTTGCACAGAATAATCCATTGTGCACATAAAGAGAGTTCTTTGGACAAGTCACATGTTTAGTTAATGTGGTAACACTCTGGAGAATTTATGGGAAGCCACAGTTAGTAATTATTTACAAATTCCACAAGGACGCCCCCAGTGACGCAAAATACACAGTGACAAAAAGCTGGATAATAATGTAAGATTCATTTGAAATAACATGGAAACACTCGGTACTTGTATTGAGAGACTGAGAAAAGCAAGAAATACATAATCAGGGTAGTCTACAGGCCAATATTCGAGCGGAAAACTTCTAGAACAAGATGTTAGAGCCGGAGGCAACATAATCGGTGCCATAGCTACTAATCGATTTTTTCTTTCGTCCTCATTGCATACTTAACGATAAAATTTAGCATATTAATAAGAGAAATCAAGAAAAAAAAGGTATATGAAACAAGTTTACAATAGACAGTCTTTCCCGACTTAACGTCGTTTGCCCCCCGACGCAATGTGTTAAGTAAAGCGCGCAAAATTTGTAAGTACGACGCCGAAGATGTCTGCGTGTTGCTGAACTCCCGTCACCTGGAGCTCACGCTAGACAATGCCGCTGAATTTCTTTAGCGAGGCTCCCTTAAAAGAGGTGAGGAGCCTGACCCTAAGCATGAGGAGAAGACCGTGGCGGTTTCGATGTTGACTAAGGAACTTTAAATCGCTGAATCTGGCAACGAGCGAGCAGTAACAACTAGACAAGGAATTATGACGATGCTTACTGTGAGGAGAATATGAAGAAGGACAGGCCTTTTTCTCGCCAGCCGTCAGTGCTTCATTTTTCCAAGTCATTTTCAAGGGCTCCTGCATTGACACCTGTATTGTTCAAGACGAAGTCTCTCCTCCCTAAATTGTTATTTGTTTGTCAGAATTCATATATATGTTACAATTTCGTAAGTACGGATATATATATGAATATATAATTTTTTTTGTCAAAAATTGTCTGCAACAACCATCCCCATTTTGAGATTGCGACTGTAGCCAAATCTGTTTGAAATAAAGGGGCCGGTGTCGAAACGACGGGGTTGAGTGTAAGGAGTTATAACGAAATATTTATTAACATAGAACATTAAATAGTGATTTTTTTGACGTTTTGCTGACCGTGCATCTCAGTATATTTATCTCAGTATTTAACCAACTTGACGCACAAAGTTTGTTTCACAATAAGTTTTATTTCATGCCTCTACATGTTTCGAGCACATGTGCTCGAAACATGTAGAGGCATGTGCACGAGACGACCACCTATATGTGGGTGACGATACCAGATGCTGTGTAATGCAATTTTGACCTCCTGATGATGAGCACATGTGCTCGAAACATGTAGAGGCATGAGATAAAACTTATTGTGAAACAAATTTTGTGCATCAATTTCGTTAAATACTGAGATAAACTAAATAGTGAGTTACAAATAAGGCTGCGAATTTTCAAATTTGTGCCTTGCATCCGAAGAGTGCGGTAGACAAATACCAACAAGGACCTGATAACATATGCAGCCACACCGTCAGATTAACCACAATGATGTCTTTTGATCAAATGTTGTAACATTGTAACTTTAGCAAGCTCACACAGTACGCTCCCTGATGATGGTGATCACACCGAAATATGTTCGAGCTATTGTAATTTTAATGCAAATTCTAATACTCGTTTAAAAACAATTCTCTTATACATCAGTTGCTAAAAAAAACTTTGATAAGTCTGTAAATATTTACTTGGGTTGCATATATTTCAACTTGGCTCCGCCTGTAACTCGGGGTACGTCCAACCTGTAATTCAACTACGCTCTGACGTAGGTCTCTACCTTAATCCACCTGATGATAAATGAATCAAGCAGTGAGATAATCAATTTAAAGAGAAAGGCAGGGTTCCGTAACATATATCTCCATGGCATCAGAGAATCTCTAAATAAACGGCTGACCCTACCCGGGAAAATTACATAGGTTGTCGTAAGGTATCAAGTGGCAGTGCAATTTTTGTTGGATATATCTTGGTCTAATCTTCACACTGTGCTTCTGAAGACAGATATGCACTGCTTCTGGAAGCTGCTGATTGTACAGCATACTGATGAAGTTAAATTTTGCCTGCAGTAAGCAAATCTACAAGCCACGTACCGGACGCAGAAGTAACACGAATAATATCAACTACAAATTGTGGCTCCCCACGAATAATAAGTGTCATCTTCAAATATCCAAAACACGCACAATTAAAACGACATATATTTGCGGAAGTGGCACCACAGAATGACCTTCCAGTGTACAAATTATTAATATTCAAGGGAAGACACGGGAGCGAAAACTTTATACCTGAACAACGTCTTCAGGAAATATAATCTGTAACTTACATATTTTTTTGCGTCGTTGCCACGATCCACTTACGTGCTGTTTAATGGTACATATATTCATGACTACATATATTCATGACTACATATTTTATTTTACGCACACTATTTTACTCATATTTTTATTTTGCCTAGTATATAAAACACCAAGTTTTACCCTATATACATTAATTTTTTCCTTATTTACTGTCCAGGTTTTTTGTGAAATAGTTGTTACATGCTTCTCGGACACTTTTATAATTTTATCATTAGATTGTAAAGGTTTGAGATCTCACATCTGCTTGCAGTTCTAATTTTTCTTTCTAATGTTCTAGTTATTTTCTCGATAATGAATAATTTTCAAGTCGAAACGTGTGGCATACTTTGTCTTGTATACTGACTTGTGTATGACTGCTTGGGGGAAAAAATATACATGTACGAAAATAACAACGTAATTTTTAAATCAATAGGTGGTGTGTACACACGTGTATAAATACGACTGGTCAGTTTTTTCACTGTGCGCCCGGTGACAAACGTTGGTAATCAGGAACAGACAGAAATGTCACTGTTATATGCAAGTGAAAAATTATTGTGTTCTATCTTATCCAATTCAGTAAATTTTTGAATTAACATAGAGTAAGCAACCTCTATGAAAAAACACAAGCAAAGGTACAGTCGAGCGGGAATCAATAGAACTTTCTATTAGGGACGTCTCGGATTAAAACCTCGGCCTGTTGGGTGTAGGTACGTCCAGAATTTCTTCACTGTCTTTCTCGGTTCTCCCATTCACCCCAAGAACCAACACCAAAGTCAAACCACCAATCACTTCTTCAAAATGCATTACTCACCAGTCATTCCAGACTTTTAAATGCGTCATTACAATCTATGTAGTTCACACACCAACAAATGCACTATTTGTTAACTGGGTTAAAAGTTTTAAATTTACATTAAATTACACAATAATATCGCTCCTACATGTTTCGGCCTTTAAGGACCATCATCAAGGAGCTTTATCTGTACCTGACTAAAGTAATATTTATGTTAAAATACTCGGTAAAATTAAGTCGTTATATAAATTAGGTGATGTGGCAGCATGTCTGTAATGGGAAAGCATGTTTTAAATTAATGCGAAGTATGAATTTGAAACATACTGCTCCATTACAGACATGCTGCCACATCACCTAATTTATATAACGACTTAATTTTACCGAGTATTTTAACATAAACATAACTTTAGTTAGGTACAGATAAAGCTCCCTGATGATGGTCATTACAGACCGAAAAGTCTAGGAGCGATACTATTGTGTACATTAATGTAAATTTAAAACTTTTAACCAATTTAATAAATAGTGCATTTGTTGGTGTGTGAACTACGTAGACCTCAAAGTGCACGGCGCAACGATAAAATTATAAGCGTTATTACAATATAAATGTAAATATCAACAACATGTGGCGCTCAATTCACAGACCGGAGGATCCAGGGCGGTAGGGCGTCTTCCGACGGATAAAAATAATAAGAGATAAAAAATATCCAAGTTGCCGAAACTTACGGATATAATTTTAGTAATCTCTTGTTATTTTTTATAATTCGTTTAACCTTTAAGCACCATGCATCCTATATATAGGACAGACGTACCGCTACTCCCCAGAGTACGCTTTTGTATATTTTGTCAGCAAATATATATATATATAGACTTTCTCTCGCCATCTTCGTTTATTCCTCTACAAAATGTCTTGTATTTCCTAATGTTATCCTTCTTGGTTCATAAAATATTCACATTTAACATAAATGGTGTGCTAAACTGTAAATGTCCAGCTCCAGGGCCAAAGGGTTAAAGATGTTACATATTTCCGTAACCAAATATAGTCATCTAATTTTATTACGCTTCAGAACTAGAAATATTCCGAAGATGCTGCTGTCAAACGTTTGAGGCATATACAAGGGCTTCTGTCTAAACCACTGCAATACTTCTGTGGTTATCCCATCTTTTGCCTTGAAACCACCCCGTTCAAGCATTTCTTTTACATAAACACCGAACCTATCAGTCGGCAATTTGTAAGAAAGTCTTCTAATACTAAGTGTTACTACACCAACGTGATTTCTTTCATCCCAAGTCACCGACAAGAGCAGGAATTCGATTGAATTTTTCCTTCCTCTCTTGTACCTTATAAGGTCTATAGACCTAAAAATTCATGGTTTCCTTGCTATAAAGGACTGAATCACTTCTGCCTTCCGACGTTGTATGGTGGTATAAGAAAAGCAATTTGGATAACTTCCTCGCACGGCAACAACCACACTGCTTCTCTAAACCGCCATTTTCTTGAAGCTTATCTTGACTACAGGACGAGAAAATGGCACTTTGAGACTTGACTTGCACCTTCTTCTCCAGTTCGCTGCACTCTCTAGATCTGTATCTAATAAATTCCAAGCATCACTTCACAGCCACACAGAACACAGGCTCTGGCCACATCCAACAAAGAGATAATAGTCACGGACAATAAAGAATCTACTCTAAGCAGAACGTTCGTTCCCTTGATCCTGTTTCGGGTTTTTTTATTTTGAATGCGTGGAATTTTAGTAAACCGGAACAAAAATAAAAACGCTCTAATTTCTTTCTTGATCATTCGTTACGAAGCAAAATACATTAGCATACTTCTCTGTTGTCAGCGAGCGTTTTCAATTAAAATTAGATACAGGAAACATTTCTTTCCCCTACAAACTGTATAATTTGAATGAAATCCCACGGAATTAACATGTCACTATTTCAGGCGTGGTGTATAAAACTCAATGCAGTCTCATTTTGAAGATCTTGTTTACACTGCCCATCGGACTCTACAGCTATTATAGGCAGCGGAAACAACGCAGAACACTAAGATAAAAAACGTAGAACACGTGGATACAAAGATTAAAATTTAACTTGGGGGGGGGGGGGGGGGGGGGGGGGAGTTTTGGATTTTAAAAAAAAAACAAAGGCAACGGAAAAAAAGGAAAAAAAAATAAACAAAAAAAAACAAAAAAATATAA
>Ga0123352_10012026_pt1 | contig 13666 bp, 10 predicted proteins | sample TergutLab28metaG_FD_89700 | JGI IMG/M metagenome (GOLD analysis project Ga0123352, IMG submission 89700) | Labiotermes labralis P1 segment gut microbial communities from Petit-Saut dam, French Guiana - Lab288 P1 | ecosystem: Host-associated > Arthropoda: Insects > Digestive system > Gut ...
GGTAGGTAGGTAGGTAGGTAGGTAGGTGGGTGGGTGGGTAGTAGGTAGGTGGGTAGGTAAGTTTGTATGTAGGTAGGTAGGTAGATATGTAGGTAGGTGGGTGGTAGGTAGGTGGGTAGTAGGTAGGGGGGTAGTAAGTAGGTAGGTAGGTAGATGGGTGGGTAGTATGTAGGTAGGTAGGTATGTAGGTGGGTAGTAGGTAGGTAGGTAGGTAGGTAGGTAGGTATTAGATGGTTAGCAGGTATGAAGGTAGGTAGGTGGGTAGTAGGTAGCTAGGTATGTAGGTGGGTGGGTGGGTAGTATGTAGGTGGGTGGGTGGGTGGGTAGTAGGTAGGTGGGTAGGTAAGTTTGTAGATAGGTAGGTGGGTAGTAGGTAGGTGGGTAGGTAAGTTTGTAGGTAGGTAGCGGGTATAAATAACAAGTTTGCGGACACTTGTGTCCTGTTGTTGCTGAAAGAAAACCTTTATAATTCTCGGTGTAGGCACATACTGGGAGGAAAGAGAAATCCCTACTGGACCACCCGAAAAACCTAGGCGTAGTTGAGGATAATATTGAATTGGGTCTTAAAATAAATAGAATGGGAGAGTGTTGGCCTGATTCATGTTGCTCAGGATAGGCCCTTTTGAAAACTGTGATGAACGTTAGGGTTCCTTAAAAGGCGGAAGATTTATTGGCTACATGAGGAACTCTTAGCTCTTTAAGGAGAAGTCTTCTCCGTGTAGTTAGTTAGTTCACAGAAAAGTAGGACAGCTGTTTGTTGATGGATGGTGTGGAATCATAATCAACCTTTAGCGTCGTTGTTTTTATGTATTCGGCTTTCATGTTTACTTCTGCCGGTAGATGTCATTACTGTACCGAAAAATCTTCACGTCACTGTTCCAAAAAAAATGTGCACTTTATGTATGAGTGGATTATTCCTGCCTAGAAGTGGAGATTTAAGTTTCGAAACTGCTAGTAGCAAAGACGTTCTTTGAAGCAGTTCTGAGACCCTTCATCCACATCTCATGGTCATGGTGTTCCCACCTTACCATAGGCATCATAATGTCCACCCATTCATCAGGCCCACATTGTGAACTCTTCCCAAGATATTTCTCGGCTGAAGTACGTACTTATGCATTTATTTTCTGTTCGTGCTATCAAGGTATGTAGCCCATCGAATTATGCCAGATTTTACTACCCGTCTCCTAACCATAAAGATAACTATCTCACCTCGTCCTTCTTAGTTTTATATAATTTCCCAATCTCCTTTTCTGTGGCGCTGCGGCCCAGCGCGGGCCATGACCTCCTTATTCTTGAGGTTCTAGATCACACACAACGACGTACCACAGTCGGTAGGACTCCTCTGGACGGGTAATCAGCTCGTCGCAGAGACCTATACCTGAACGTTCAACACTCACAATAGAAAAATATCCACGCCGTCAATGTTATTCGAATCCGCAATCCCAGCAAGCAAGCGGCCGCATATCTACGCCTTAGACCGCGCGGCCACTGGGATCGGCCTATAATATTGTTGGTAAACATAAAATACGCCTGTCTGTTATCACCAAATAATGAACGGACTTGTTAAAGTGTATTTTAATTTACGCGTCGAAGAACAGCCATCTACAGGCTCCGATTGCTACGTCCCCAGTGAAGTAACCTCCATATTTACTCGGGACTCTGTCAAAAGCTTTATGCGCAAAGGTGACTGGAAAAGACTCCCAACGCATCGAGCGAGAAGCGTGCATTGTTTACCTTACAGCTTGACCCTACGTGCAGAGTTGTTACTGTCTCTACAATGCAGGAAGGTTTATGGGTGTCCTCAGAATGTCACAAATATGAGAGTTCTCATTATGTCACAGAAGCTGTTATCTTTGGAATTCACTGTTGTACAGAATAGCGTTTGCAAGGGAAAGCGCTTTTTGACTAAGTACAGTCTCCCACGTACCGCACGGAACACGTTTGTTCTGATTATTCAGATTTCACATCCGTACTGAAGTGACGAACAGCATGTCTTACAAACGTAGCTGGAGGATTCCATCACGTTTCAAGACTCACATCTGAGATTCCTGACAGCGAACGAAGTCAAAGCAAGTAGATATTCTCCTGTCGGTACGATCAGCTGAAGGTGTGTAACACTGATGCTTTCATGTGTAAAGAATTGCACTTATGGGGTGACCTTATCTTGAGAGTACATACTGCTTTGTGGGTCGCAGTGGTGTGCAGTTAGTGCTTTTATTATCACGCGTATTTTCCTGCCCTAATCTTTCTCATTTTGCGTTTCGCTTCTAGTTCTTTACATAAATTTACTCTATTTTATCATTATTTTAGTTTGTGTAGTAACTAGAACAAAGGCTGCACGATCGGGTTTTAATTTCTGGGAGGGTTTGGGGTTATGGTCTTCACTACCGCATCCGGCTAGCCATGGTGTTCATCCAGCATCCAACGGGCACCTGGGCCTCTTCTCCGGAGGGTAAAGCGACGGCAGCCTAGAGTTGTCCACTTACCTTCGTCTGAAGCCTATGTATGGAGTAACAGGAATTATATATCCACTCCCAGACGCTTATGTTACGTGGGGTTTGATTAAAAACCGAAAGAAATCTTACATTGGCCTCTCTCGCATACTTTTTTTGGGTTTACTCGTTTATTGTTACCCTTTTTTCTTATTTCCTTTCTCTCTCCCTTAATTTCGTCCCTTCTTGGTCAGTTCGCAATGTAAAACACCAGAAAAGAGTCTGTCATGTTCCCAGAATATGACCGCGAGTTTCAAGTGGACTATCACTGACATCGGGCAGTTTTTTAAGTGTATAATTTCATTGCATATTTGGTTCATGTCGGACAGAAATAACAAGTTTTTGATGTTTGTGTAACCGTGCATCATTGATGCAATAATAAAAACAGCCAACTAGATGCAACAATAGTAATTTTTTTAATAATTCCAATCAGCTCAACTTGTTTCGGGCGATAATTTTACCCATTCTGAAGAGCACTAGACTGTGTTTACAGCATGTGGTATAAAGCACCGACGCTGCTGCCTGCAGGCAGTTTTACTTGTTGATCTGTGTTTGTGCGCTCATATTGGGCGTAACTCCTGAAATATTTGTTAGAAAAGAAAGAAATGTTGTTGAAGCAGACGTGGAGAAATGAAAGTCATTTTATGCCCAGCATACATTTTAACTCTGACGGGCCTTAAGGCGAATGATCCGAAGCTCCTTTGATTTGAATTTGATGCTTGCAGTGATCTGCTTACCTGTCTGTCCTACCTGTCCACAGGTTCGTCCCGACTGTTTTACTACGCTGTTCTGAACAGAACATCAAAGGTCAGCATTCACGCGTTGCAAATATTTCGGCAAGAACACCTTGAACTTGAGTCTTTAACCCAGTGCGCACGTTACCTAGCTTCTTGTTCTCCCGATACGTGGCGGTAGGTACGAAGTGTCTGTGGGAGAACGTGACGTCTTGTGCACGATCGTGCGCCGTCATTCAGTTTTGCTCTCCCACCTCAACACAAGTCTTGCTGATTGGGCCTATTGGAAGCAATGATTACCTCAATTCTTGTTAACCGACGAACAGAAAGCTAATCACAGTACACTTTAATTATCCGAGAACACGCTACGAAAAGCCGATTTCGATAGTAGAAACATTTTAGTTACGACGTGTATTGAAGTGACGGCGCTGCTACAACGATGGACTTTTCGAAGCGTCCGACCCGGGAAGCTTACACAGTCCGTGAAACATACGGCGTTAGACTAGCAACTGGATTCATTCTTCAAGTTCTCGTCCCTCGGATCGATGGACGGTACGTGCTGCAGCAGGAGATCACGTTCTGCGAGAGCTGCACGAAGTGTGACGAGGTGCGAGATGCGTCACTGTAGTCGTCAGTAATGCGCTTTGCTCCGTTTCTACAGTATGCGGCGTCGCTTGGCGTCGTTTACGTTAACGTTACATGCCTGTAGAATGCAGCACCCATTAAACTAAACTCCGAAGCCTTAGTCCGCGCGCGAACTATACCGACAGAGCGGCTGCCGCCGGTCGGCGAAGTTAGTGCCAACTTTTGCGGATAGAGGGTTGTCACGTGGTCAGCGCAACGGGTCTCCACAGCCGTTAATCTCTGTTTTCTGAACCTGGAGCCGCTACTTTTTTCATTCAAGTAGCTCCTCAGTTGACCTCACGAGGCTGAGTGGACCCCGTTCCAGACCCACTACTACTCGGAAAATCTGGTAGCGCCGGGGATCGAACCCGGGACCTCTGTATCTATAGCCAGAAACTCTGACCACTAGACAACAGAGGCGGTCGCAGCACCCATTACTGCCTCTAATAAACAACCAACATGACTTGGCTACAGACATTACTGTCTATAAGAAATAAGTAACACGTAGGTGGAAACTTTGCCGTTTGCAAAGAAGAAGTGACGTTACTTAACCGGAGTCTTTTATCGTCAGTGAGGACGACATAGCATCACTTGACTACAGACATAAGGAGTTACCAGCACTTAACGTACCAGCTTCACAGCGCGTGACGAAAAAAAAGTGGATGTCATTGAACCATGATTTTATAATTACAACCAAAAGATGCAAATATTTTTGATTATTTATTTCTAAAAGGCTCTACATGTTTCGGGCGGTTCCTCCGCCCATCATTAGGAGCACATAACTGTACATTCAGCTTCAGGTTTTGTCAACCAATACTGCTGCAGGCTTGTATCGTGGATGAGATGGAACTGACTGCAGGCTGGTATCGTGGATGAGATAGAACTGCAGTACCATCTCATCCACGATACCAGCCTGCAGCAGTATTGGTTGAAAAAACCTGAAGCTTAATGTACAGTTATGTGCTCCTGATGATGGGCGAAGTAACCGCCCGAAACATGTAGAGCATTTTAGAAATAAATAATCAAAAATATTTGCATCTTGTTGGTTGTAATTATAAAATCATATTAACGATGCACGGACACATGTATATCGAAGTTATTGAACCACCTTGTAGTTTTTTTTTTGAGGAAGAATAACCAATAAAGACTATGAGAAGATTTAGTTCGACAGATGTGGGATCAACTAAACGAACAAACGGTCATTCAACACAACTATATTGTGTCGGAGCCACACTACATGTTGCGGATCACTGATCCATCATCGGGTGTGTACAGACGTGAAATGTGTGGGAACATGCGACTCTTTTTATAGGATTTAAATCTCAATAGTTATGGGATCCCACGTTTCAAAATAAATGTTACAATAAAATGGTAATATGCAAATAAAACAACGGTAAAATGAACGAGACAAGGTTATATAATTAAAATCTGTTAAATTTCATTTTAAAAGTTTTTTTAATTAAAATCATGTTAAAGTTTGTGGTCGGTTGGACCAAGAAGTTACATACGGAGCCTGTAGCTTCTGCAGGAGATGAATGTGTTTCTTTTACTTTTTTTTCACTACGCTACAGCTTGTGCAATTCAATTAACGTTACACAGTATATGTCAGCACAATCTTTTTTTTTTTTATTCTTAAGCAAGTCTACATGTTTCGACTGAAAGTTAGTCACCTTCAGGCTCTTACAACATTTTCCGTTACCAGATGCTTTGCCCACTTGGGGATCCCGTAGTGTTTATAATTGTGGAATACATCCAGTTCAAACTTTCAAAACCTTTTTATAAGGTTTTAACTGGATGTATTCCACAATTGTCGTCACTATGGTATCCCAAAGTGGGCAAAGCATCTGGTAACGGAAAATGTTGTAACGGCCTGAAGATGACTAAAATTTAGTCGAAACATGTAGCCTTGCTTAAGAATAAAAAAAAAGATTGTGCTGACGTATACTGTGTAACGTTAATTGAATTACAAGCACATCGTGATGCCTTCATTCAGAATATTGTGTAATCAAACTTAATATTTTATATACGTGGGTCCGTGCATCGTGAATCGAATTTAACAATTGTCCAACAAGATGCGACTTATTCAATTTATTACATTTCTGTAGGCAGCTCTACATGTTTCGGGTGTTGACATCCATCATCAGGAGCTCGTACAATTGTATTACAGCTTCTGGCACTGGTCAACCGGATCCACAACCATCCGCTCTCGTTGTTGAGTTGGAACTCAACAACGAGAGCGGATGGTTGTAGACCCGGTTAACCGTTTAAACGCCGAATTAAATCCCATCTGCCATTTGCTGGCATTATTAGGACCTCACCGTATTTTTCACGTTAGCAGAATAAGGGTTAATCAATACCAGAAGCTGTAATTACAGTTGTACGAGTTCCTGATGATGTGTGTCAACACCCGAAACATGTAGAGCTGCCTACAGAAATGTAATAAACTGAATAAGTCGCGTCTTGTTGGACAATTATTAAATTAAACTTATTATATTGGTAAGTATATACTGTCGGCAGTGTTTTGAAGAAAAAACATTTCATTTGTATTATATTTGTGTTTGATAGTTCGTTAATGTTTTATTCTTACAGATGCATTCTTGAAGTGTGTGCATTTGTTTGTATCACTTATATCTCTGCGTGTTCACATTCTCTTCTCTCACCAGTCAAATACGATAGAGCAGGACGAGCTCCGGCAAAGTAAAATGCGATTGTTTGGTGATAATATTCGCGAAATATGCATTCACGACACTTACTGCGTGAGAGACTTCACTCTCATTAGGCAGTGTAATGTGCGCATACTCGTAGACATCAGGTTCCGAAGGTTACAGGCCCGGTGTGGCCCAGAGGGTGGGTAGAGGTAGAGCTTTACTCTTCCATGACCGCGGCACTAGAAGGGGGTGAGTGGTCAGCAGCACGCCCCGGCCGCACTCTACCCCCGGGAAAGACCCGGTACCAATTTTACAGGAAGCTAGATGTGCCCTAGAGCCGGTCTGGACGGGCGGAAAATCTCATCCCCACCGGGATTCGATCTCGGAGCGTCCAGACCGCAGTCAGTCGCTATACCGACTGAGCTACCCGGCCCACAGTTCCGAAGGTACGTATGCATTTTATGGAGACTGTTTCCATAGTAGATTTGTTCGTGACTGTGACATTGTGTTGTTGCAATGTGAAGAAGATTTGATGCACACTCCTGTCCAAACTGTATCTTCTGCTTACCCCTATTAATATCGGAGGTGTGTATTATTTTTTGAGTACGATACTTTGATGTCAGTGGCGTGTGTTCTTTGTTCTGCGAGTACGAAGGAGGAGAAACATTTTTCGGCGTCCGTATATTTATGACGCCAGCGGAACACTCTTTCTTCATTTGTCACTGACGCGTTTTTTCTCTAAATGTTCCACCTGTAAGAAGCATGACTTATTAATTAGATGTGTATTACAGAGTTATCTGTAGCATATTGTATTTATGGTACACAGAGGGAAAGAAAAAACTGGAAGAAAGAAGGGGAAGCGTTAAAGTTCTTAAATACACACCCAACAGGAAGTGAGGAAAGAAGAGATGAAGTATTGGGATAAGATGATGTAGAGACAAACTTAATTAGGGTAACAGAAAGAAGAGGTGAATAAAGAATGGAGACTGATTGAGGTATGAAGGAAATGGTACTAAAGTAACATAGAAGGAAACAAGGAGAATGTGCAAGAACGGGAAAATGATAGCAGGCAAAGAATAAGAGAGAAAAAATGAAAGGGAATGGGGAAGATAGGACTAGAGACAACGGATTAGGAAATAAAGAGAAGGAAAATTACCGTTTTGAGTGGCGAGGCTTCAGAGAGCCCCGTGAGTGGTGCAGTAGCTACTTTGTTTCTATGGGCACATTTCGCTGCTATGGAGATAATGCCACCGGCTGAATGTAACAGTCGGAAGGCGAAGTATAAAGTGGCGGTATGCACTGAGATAGCCGTTGCATAGATCGGAGCCCCGAAGTTGATTTTCCTTGTGACCTGAAGTTTCTCGTTTATTTTCGTTTACTTTGTTATTTTTTACATCTCCTCTTATTTTTGCTACTTTGTTAGAGTTCGTACCTTGAGGTATAATGTTAGGTTTCGCATTTTTGCTGCATCGTATGTAGTCTGTGTTACTGATGGCGTCGTGAAATAAACTACAGACACTTTCCATCCGTCTGTTGTTTCTTCTGTTAATGTTACTTTCTTTTTCGTTCTTTTAGCTCTATCAGTATTCACATTTTACTTCATTTCCTCTTTTTCGTGTCATTCCTTTCCATATATTATTCATTGTTTCATCCAATACACAATTTTATATTGCTCCTTTCCCTCTTTTCTTATTTAATTATTCCTTCCGTTCCGTTAGACGCCCTCATTGCGAAGGTCTCGTATCTCTCCATATGCACAATTCAACATGGGATTTGAAATTTTGTCGTCAGCAACATGTGTGGTTCTCAGGGCGGTAATGTGAAGTGTCCAGCCTTCTTGGATGTCGCCCGATGTACTGTTTGAATATAGTCACCAGCTTTCTGGAGTAACCGACGTCTGTGTGCAGAGCACAAAAAAAAAACATGTCCTATTCCAGAAGACAGTCTTCAAGTTCTACCCTGAAGCTGACAGAGCGTCATTAAACAAACAAATGCAGATTTGCCTTCACGTGGCGCGGAGTGTAGGGGTGATGAGATTCCATCTGCTTTCCCGACGTGCACTTCGTAAACTGTTACTCTGTCTTTCATCGCACTTTTGTTGAGAACTGTACCTTTGAAGTTCCTTCAAAAACACCGTGTGATCTTAAAGAATATGTGGAAGGAACTTCTGTAAGATAACCCGTACAGAAACCCAACTTTGCACTGTCGCACAGAGTACCTTCATCTGTATAGCAGCCATGTCCGAAACCGTTGGTAATGTGCTACGTTCCTTGCTTCTTTCTCCTAAGCTGGTATAAACGGGAAACGCCGTTATTCAGTTTGTACGGTTGAGGAATTTTGAGTTTGGACAAGCACGATAAGAAAGTCGTGCGAGTGTGGAGCCTGTGTGATTGCGGTGGTCACATGCGTTGGGTGGTGAGAGTTCTGTGTCATCGGCTTTGTTGATTAGCTACCGGATGTCGTGTGCTTCCTGTGAAGTGAATGTAGTAATTGTTTTCGTACATTTCATCTACCGATCTATATTTCTTACATACATACGAGAGTGCTCTGAATATTCTTTGACTTATAATTGGTCAAATTGGTAACTCCGTCCTCTCTCAGCTTTATGGTACTTCCTTCATGTGGCCGTGATTTTTTCGATTTTGGTTGTGCCTGTTGGCCCGATAATCGCCACTGCTTTCGTATGTATGAAAATCACAGAGGGCTGGCCTACTGAGTAAGAACAGATACGAGTAAATTCAGGGTTAAATTGCCAGTAGGTGATTTACAAGGTTACGTTCATCGGGAAATTCTGTGTGAAACGATGTATCTGAGGAGTTATGCGGATGAATAGGAGATATGAAACAAACAGAACAAAAATAAGCGGTTGTATAGCGTGATAGATAGATAGATAGATAGACAGACAGACAGACAGATAGATAGATAGATAGATAGACAGACAGATAGATAGATAGACAGACAGACAGATAGATAGATAGAAAGACAGACAGATAGATAGATAGATAGACAGACAGACAGACAGATAGATAGACAGACAGACAGACAGACAGACAGATAGATAGATAGATAGATAGATAGACAGACAGACAGACAGACAGATTAGATAGATAGATAGATAGATAGATAGATAGATAGATGGGTGGGTAGGTGGATGAATGGATGGATGGGTGAATGGATGGACGGACGGGTGGGTGGGTGGGTGAGTGGATGGATGGATGGATAGGTTAAGGGTAAAATTAGTAAAGAGAGAGGGAGGCATAGAGAGGAGGAAGGACAAATAAAAACAATAAAAGGAAGGAAGAAAATAAAGAAAGAAAATCAAGGTAGATTCTGAGAGCCTTTTCCATTCCTAGCATAATAGCATTGTATTTGTGGTAGCTAAGCGGTAAAGATATTTGTTGGTTCTGCGAAATGATTTCATTTCTTCAAACTGTCGCATTTTGGCGTGCTTTACTACGCTCTTCAAACTGCACAGTTTGTTTAGCTTGGAATGATAAATGATGGAATAATAATTTTGCAATTGTGCGTGGGTGCGGCCTGTCTTGAATTATTGTCTCAACATTTGCCTGTTGAAGCTGATGTAAATAAAGTAAACCTTAACTCCTGGCGTAGCCTAGAAATTGCGGCGTCCAGTACCTTCTATCACACAACGACTTTTGTTTCGTATTTGTCTCGTTTACATTCATGAATAAAATCAATTTAGTCGACCTGTTCAGTCCAGGTGTCCGCATGATTTGTTCATGGTCTGCAATGCATTTCGCCACTACAGTAGATACAGACAAATACTCATTAGCTTGGAGTGATATATTGTGCAATTACTGACGTGCAGTAATTTTTAGTACAGTGCATTTTAAATGGAATCAAATGGTAACGAACAATTCAAATTCATTTGCTTTAATTACAGAATAACTGTGATTCAAAGAATAAATGCTTTGTTACAATTTATTGTGAAATCTGCGAGATGAAAATGACAATATTTTGATTTGCTGTACACATTGTTGTCATCTGGATAGTGTCAATAATCCAAATTAATGTTCCGCATGGATAGGTGGTTGGACTTGTGAACATCCTGTATAGCAGACTTGTATAGTATATAGGATGGTGTAATGTTAAGGTAAAGGTATATACGATATATACCGAGCAAATTGGTGTCGAGGAAAGGTCTACACTTGGAACCTGTTGGGGGGGGGATGCCCAGTACGAAGGTCGGCAGAAACACCGGTTGCGAGTAATCTTTTTGAGATCCTTCGCCGGTTTCCTCAGCACCATCAAGAAAATTCTGTGGTAGTGCGAGGATAATCCGCGGTCACTTGCTCTTCGATTCGTCCTTCACGGTCTTCGTACTTTTCACGCAGTATAGGCTGGGACACCGATAGCGAAAATGTGCCAGAACGGGGTGCGATATATCTGACGTATTATGTGGTATGATATGATGCCTGGGTCTAGGCCGTAGCAGGAGGGAAAGCTGTTCGTTTCAACTGTGCCGGCGGAGTGGATTGCTGAAGTGAAATCTCTTCCAGTGCGACAAATCTGCTTTGTCACTGCTCTGTAGATAACGTCAGTTTTCAGCCGCCTCTTGTATTGGCGATTTTCTGATTTTTCGCGTTTTTTTATGCGTAGGAAGTACGGCGTCTTGTGGCTTTGTGTTATCACTTCATATATGATTTCGAAATCAAACTCTTAGTGTGGCTAAACACTTTATTATCCAACTAATGCACAATATATATTATGTAAAAAGGTAAAGCAGTCCCGTTACGGGCCTGGACAGGCCCAGAGGGTTTCAGGAAGTTAAGGCTCCCAGATTTCGTGACAACGGCGTAGGATGGTGCTAAGGTTGTCAGCCTTAGGCACCGGCCGCCTTTACCCCCAGGAAATGCTCCTGGTACTCATTTCTGTTAGAGTGCCATAGTGCGATCGGAAGGATTTTATGTCAATGAAAAATCCACTGACACTAGCTGGGATCGAACCAGCGACCTTCCGATTTGTAGCACAGCACCTTAACCACTGTGCTACCGCGGTCCCCTATATACTATATAGATAAATGAAATTTATAATTTTTTTTAAATTGCTCCAACATGTTTCGGATCACAGAGGATCCATCATCGGGGAGACTTGTGCAGTGCTTGGCTAAAAATTACAAGAATAATTCTATCTGTATAACCTGACCCGTTGAACACAACGGGTCAGAAGATGCTGCCTTAACACCGACCTTGTCCATGTCAACGGACACGATAGAACCATTGTTGTAATTTTTAGCCAAGCACTGCACGAGGCTCCTTGATGATGGATGCTCTGTGATCCGAAACATGTTGGAGCACTTTTAAATATTTTATAATTTTAATTGTATCTACATATTATATATTGTGCATTAGTTGGATAATAAATTGTTTTTAATTATTGGTGCACGGTGCAAACATGAAGATTCTTGGTGTGGCAGCAGGATATGTAATTAAATATCAAGTACTTCTTAAGAAGCCATTATGAAACCGCAAAATTTTGAGTTTTGATAAAATGTTGTGTTTCCATGCTTACGGATATGTTGGAGTATCTTGGTTTTGCCGCACCGCTGTTTGTTCGACACTTAGCACGTTCGTTATGTTCTGGAGGAATCTTAAATAGTCAGTCCAGTAACTATTTCTTATTATTGCTTCTGTATTTTGTAGTTTATGTCTTATTTCTTATTTTATCCTTCCTTGTGACTTTAATTTATTCTTCCCTCCCACCCCCCTTCATTCCCCCTTTGTTTGTTTCTCTCTGTCTTTTCCTCCACCCCTTTCCCATGGATATGCAAGAGTTCCGTACCACTACAGCAGCGGTCTTGCTTCTTCTGTGTTTTCAGAAACAGCAAACAGTTATTCGACGTAGTGTTTTTGTAGGTGTTCTTTTTTCCGTTTCAAAAACCGATACTCTGGGAATACATTACTAGAAACGCTGGGTGGCACAGTGCCTAGCTTGTCTTGCATTCCAGAATCCTGCTTCTTCCATTCTTGTTGCTTCAGCGAAGTGAAACCAGGGCTTTGTTGTAAACAGCGTGTCTCGGTTTCATTCCCTGAAAGCCCTTTCTCAGTTATATAATACTATTGTTATGGTTATTTGAAATAAATAGGCTCAACGAAGGCGTATTAAGGACTTATTGTTTATCTGCCGTCCGCTTGTTTTTTCTCGAAATTATCTCGACAAATTTTGAATAAATTTGATATTGCTGGTCAACAGGAAATGTTATAAGTATCTTACGCGATGCTCCTTAAAGGAGGGCGTAAATATAATAATAATAATAATAATAATATTTATTAACTGCAATTGGGTTGTCACCCGGTGGCAGTGGTTATTTTACATGTATACAAAATATGACACTGGTTACTACTAAATTTAAGTCGGGAGGGCTACATGAGAAGCATGTAGTGGCAACTTGGAGCCTTGGGAACCATCTCAGCATTTGCTTTTAGACACACGGAAACCAAGAAGAACCTGTGTCGAGGTGGCCGGTCGCAAGACCTTCCGAATACTGACTTCTAGCCAGCAGTCCGGCATCTAAAGTAAAAAACAGCAATGCACATATAGTACAACAAATACACATGAGATAAAAACACCCACACAAGACAACTACAACAATACACACGGCCGAACCAACAACAATTACACACAAGACAACTTAAAACTAGTGACTAGAACATACTAAGGTCTGTTATCCTTATTTTAAATGTTTTTTTGTTGGTGTATGTATTGAAAGAAAATAAAAAATGCTCAGTTCTCAGTGTTGTGCAGTTTTGATCCTTTTGGTATCCTGTCTAGACAGCAGTGTTAAAGATTGAACAGGAGAACGAGAGATGAATGGTGGGTACGTCATCACAAAAAACTAATCGGTTTATGAAATGGACGCTTCCAGACTGCTGGACTTTTTTCCTTTCTTTGGGCTTTGCCTCTCTTAAAGCGGTGCGTCCTCCGATTTACGTAGTTCGTAAATACCGGTTTCCTAAATTATTTACGTCGTTCAACAAAATGCCTTTGCCTGTCTCATTTATAATAAGTTTCGATATATTGTGATTAAACTAAACTAAACTCCGTGGTCTTAGTCCGCACGCGAACTATACCGACAGAGCGGCCGCCGCCGGTCGGCGAAGTTAGTGCCAACTTTTGCGGATAGAGGGGTGTCACGTGGTCAGCGCAA
>Ga0123352_10012029_pt1 | contig 13665 bp, 7 predicted proteins | sample TergutLab28metaG_FD_89700 | JGI IMG/M metagenome (GOLD analysis project Ga0123352, IMG submission 89700) | Labiotermes labralis P1 segment gut microbial communities from Petit-Saut dam, French Guiana - Lab288 P1 | ecosystem: Host-associated > Arthropoda: Insects > Digestive system > Gut ...
AAACACTTTTCATCTCGGTTATAAAAACCAATCAGTTTATGCTGTAAGTGGCAAAAGTCGCTGTTTGTTCTCAGATAAATACAAAACACATAAATACAGTGTGGGCAGAGCGTACAGTTGTTGGATGTTAACCCTTATCGTGCTAACGTGGAGAATATGGCGAGCTGCTAATAATGCCAGCAAATGACAGATGGGACTTAATTCGGCGTTTAAATGGTTAAACCTGTTGGTGCATCACGTAACCAGTAGGCTCTAAACATTTGACGCCTAATGTCAACTATAGTGGTCATACCGCACCGCTAACCTCTAAAGTTTCATTTTATATATTTATTCAACAAATATAGGTACCGAATATTTTAAACATGGTATATACTTTCCATTTTCTTCTCTTAAAAATGCAGTTTGTTTCATAATTCTAACGTATTTGGTTCCTATATTATTCACATTTTATATACAGGGTGTGCTAAAATTAAAAAAAATAATTCCGGCGCCAAAAGGTTAACAAGCTAATCCTGAAGTATGAAGATACACACTAGATTAATTTGGCTCGCGACAGCATTCGGTGGTAGGGTCTTAGCAGACGGTAACTAACCTTAGAGTTCCTTATAAGGCGGTGGATTTCTTGATCAGTTCAGTGACATTTTCTTGTTCATAAAGGAATTATATAGTAGTTCTTCGCCCTCTCAAAGTAATGCAGAACGTGATCTCATTAGTGACGGACATATGAGGCATCCAGAAATTCTGATCCCCTACACTGCCTCAGAAACCTTAGATGTTCAAATTGGCCTGACTCAGCAGTTCGAGCATGGATACGGGTTGACAGGTAACATAGGAACCTTTACTTATAAGCTGCTCAGTTTTTAAGGAGAAGACCGTCTGGATTACTAGATTCAGAATTTATTTGAAATAAAAAATGTGAGAAATCTAGCATCATTCCTTACAAAAGAAGTCGAACCGTCACAAGACCTCTGCCTATACACGTCAACACACGTAGCACAATGCTAACATATGTATGGCTTCAAAAAGTTACCAGAAGTCGCTGGTAAAATTTACAGGAATTGTTACTGTGAATAAATAAATGTACACTGACATCCTTTGTCGCCTTAGGAGTGGGGCCACAAGGAAACGCCCAGAAATATGTAGAACCAACAGTCAGTTTCTCCTGCACGACAATGCTCCAGCACACCGGTCGGTTTTGGTCTTAGCGAAGAACAATGTGACAGTACTAGAGCATTTGCCATGCTATCCTGACCTGCCTCCAGCTGATGTTTACCAATTTCCTCGACTGTAATCAGCACTGCAAGGACGACGCTTGTAACATGCTACTGGCATCATTAATAACGCGACGGAGGAGCTGAAAAGGCTTTCATAAAATGGCTTCCAGGGAATGTTTCCAACAAAATTACTGTCGCTGGCGGAAATACATAATCGCACAAGGGGACTATTTTGAAACAAATACAGTTTAAAAATGAAATATTTTGTATTTCTCAGAAATAAAGTAATTCCGGGAAAATTTGAAGGTACTGAGTATTGCCCTATTCATGTATTGCGTGGAACTCCCAACACACGGTCAAAGAAATAGAACCAACTCATGACTATCACGAGCGTCACTGCACTCCACAACCCCCTACGATTAGGTCCTAATGTGAAGAATAGTTCTATACGAAAATACGGAAAGAACTGGTTCAAGATATATTTGCAGTGTATCAGCAATGTTTGTGAAATGGGCTGACAGATTGTTGTCTTACCACAGATAGTATACGTTCACGTGGGCGCGAGATAAACATTCAGACTTCGTACCAAGTGCCTCCGTGTAATTCACTGCTGGTCGACAAAAATGTATTTCGGACACTGTGTATGAAAATGTATTCACTGACGTACACATAGTAAGTAAAACTGATCCCAAATTTGGGCGCGTATAATCTTTTTCAAATTAAGCCAACTAGGTGCACACTACTTCTTGGTATATTTATTTAAACTTCTCTACATGTTTCGGGCAACCATGTGCCCATCGTCAGGAGAGCTTACTGTATCTATGCGGCACTGGTATTTTTCACTCTGTACGGGTGGCTGTCTGGTCTGCAGACCAGATAGCCACCCATACAGAGTGAAAAATACCAGTGTCGCATAGATACAGTAAGTTCTCCTGATGATGGACACATAGTTGCCCGAAACATATAGAGAAGTTCAATAAATATCTAAGAAGTAGTGTGCACCTACTTGGCTTCATTTGAAAAAGATTGTACAGGGATGCAGGGACAACAAAACGTAAAAAAAAATGGGCGCGTATATTTTTTAAAACGTTCGAGTTTTGAAAAGATACCGCAATGCTCATGCTCAAAAAGGTACTTAAAAAATTAAAAATCGCTTACTGAATGATAGCAAAAAAAATGAAGTCATTTGTTATGCATCATGTGAGAATGTGAATTGGAAACTGCATCAAGGAACACAAGTTTGTTCTGATTTAAATACGGTCCCTAATTCGGACTGTGCAATAAATCGTATGTAGGTTCTTGATTTTGTTACAAACAAAGACACGCGAAAACTAACAACACTGCACGATAAACTTGTCTTTTTTGTGGTCGACGTAGACGTTTTAACCAAAAGTGGTACATTTCGCAAATGTTGTCTAAATATACGAAAACAGAGGGACGCGTTGTTTTATTATTGTATCATCATTGTATGTACAGACCTTCCAAACACTACAACCTTGACCTGAGCTTTTCACAAATCTTTCGATTAAAAAAAAGGCAGTATTTTGGAGTACGATGCAGAATTGATAATTAAATAGACACCGAAATTTCGGAAAAGCTTTCTTTACCAAGGACGTTAGAAATTATATGTTAGTAATCTACCAAATACCGAATCAACCCGATAATGGGTAAATGATACAAATACGAGTAATATGTGCGTAATGTACACGTTGTTAATTATTCCCCCTTGTCTAATGCCATATTTACATACACAAGTTGGCTCGGTCGTGTGATGTACCCTGTACTTTCATAATTGAGCTGTAACCAAATAATAGTCACCAAATACGAATCGCAGTGCAAATTAATGACGATTATTACTGAGCGAGGTTATGTATTGACAGTCTTTCGTGCGATGTTGCGCTTTCGGTGTTGCACGCAGCATATCCAGTTAACATTTTTAATATAATTATAACATTACTATCATTAAGCGCATCACTTGCAAAACCACTGCTTATCGTGTAAAGAGAACCCAACTTGATGCACAACTTATTCTTAGTATATTTCATCAACCTGTACATGTTTCGGGAGAATCTAGGCCCATCACCAGAGGTACAACCGTATGTATACAACAACTGGTACTTGTTATTCTTTTTAGATGACTGTCTGTTGTGCTGGTTGGATTGGAATCCAACCAGGACAAACGTCAATAGTTGTGTACGTACGATTGTACCTCATGATGATATAGGTGTGATGATACCAGAGGCTGTGTAATGCATGAAATAAACTTCTTGCAAAACAAACATTTTGTGCATCAAGTTTGTTAATTACTGAGATAAATATACTAAGAATAATCTGTGCATCAAGTTGGTTTTTCTTTACACAATTATATCGAGATGCACGATCAACAAAACATAAAATTCACTCGTAGTTATTATTATTATTATTATTATTATCATCATCATCATCATCGTCGTCGTCGTCGAATTTCTCACTTCTCAGCTTTGGCTGGATAATATCCACCTATCCTGGGATGTAGTAATCAACAGGATTAGGCTCGGTGGTCTTATTTGTAGTTTAAAAAGTTACTTACAATTGAACATGTGCCAAGAATTACAGATTTTTGCATTAGTATATATGTATTCCGGTGCAAGTTAAGTCTTGTTAGACTTTGTGATAGAGACTTTCGAATTACTCCCGTAGATGATATTACTATCGGGATCACTTGTCCTGCCTTATGCTTCCACGTAGCACATATTTCATTCGCCAGTTCTTGGTAGTTGTTTTGTTTGTCGGTTACTGTTTTGGCGAGATTATGTGTATTTGGGACAGCTATGTCTATCAAAAAGGTGTTCTTTGTTTTCTTATTCATAAAAGTTATATAAGGTCCATTAAAGGGTATTTTTTGTCCGTAGGTATGCTGCGATTCCAGTACAGCTTGAAATTTTCATTCTCCAGTACATTGGCTGGTGTTTACTTATAATATGGACTTTTATCGGTAATCAATTCAACTGCTTCCGCCAGTTTCTGATGGATAACTTTGGCTAGTCCATCATGTCTCTTTACATACTCGGTAGGTGCTAGTTGCTCACATGCTGCAGTTGTTATTATTATTATTATTATTATTATTATTACGACAAGCAGCTATAATTATCAACATAAGGAGCTGCCATAATTATCATCGTCACTTGTATTTAGTAAAGCTGAAGACAAGAATGACACACATTCAGCATAGAACAATGTTTTCTGGATATGGGGCCGGCCAGCTGTGTTCCTCTACCAAACTACATTGCATCACACCAAAGGTAGCTATGGCCTACCATATATCAGTGTTTACCAACAACTGTTCCGCACAATATCGTCAGGGATTCTGAGATAAATCGTGGAAGGATACGTACAAATGTTTAAACACGACGAAAAATTCCAAATGTTCTTCAAAATATCGCGGTAAGGTTTGTCCGGCAATTGGAAACGCTTGGCGTAATTTCCGTCAGCTACCAACTGCTTCTTCGTCTTCCTGGACTGTGAACGTTTTTCACAGGTACGCCATCAATAATCACAATGCAGACACAAATCTACTGCAGCAGAGCAAATAACTCTATCACAGGCCTATTACATTACATTGGGCTATAAATTTTTTCCTTTCTATTTTAGTATGTTTATTAGCGAAATTATTTTGGACATTAAAAACTTGGTATTCTAATGAAATCTATACACCAATTTCTACGCAACTTTTGCACGGGAGGTGTTTTGGGAAAATTGGTACAAAATCCGATTTAAGCTCACATAAAATACATGTGTTATTGAATGAGTCAAAATTAAAATACGCTGCAGACAGTCCAATAAAAAAATTAATACAAATCTCTTCAGAAGTTTCAGAGATGAACTACTTGGGCAGAATGACACTATCTCCCTTCGTACGTGCTTACATTGTCCCATTTTGTAAAAATAAAAAAATAAAAAAAAAACAGGCAATAATCTCAAAACTTTGTTCGACATATTTCTACTAAGATATGTCCTTACATTAAACTTCAGGTTCATATTTTTGGTACACAGAAGCATATACATGTTATGTTCAACTGTCAGTTGGTAACATTAAGAGTAATTCCAATAACAGAGACTTCAGTATCACAATCCTGTAGGTGCTGTCAAGTTCACACAGACTACAACAAGCAGACAAGAGCTGTACTCAACTCTGTCGGCACCCGATGTAAATGCGACACGACAAAAACCCTGTCACACCATTGAAAATTACACAATTACGGTACCTAATAGAGAGAGCTAAATGTAAGCCTGGAAGTTGGAATCATGTAAATCCCTTGTCCAACATTTTTAATTGTATGCAAACATAAAGTTTCTCAGGTTTTTGAAATACTTTAATTCTATCATCGTCGCCGCCGCCACCGCCGCCGCCACCACCACCACCACCACACGTTACCGTTCTCGGAAAGCGGCTAAGTACTGTACAAGACTATGTGGGGTGGAAGTGAGGGTCTTCAAAATCTGCTGTATTTGAAAGACTGAAGTAGTCGGCAAAAGGTGAAACTTCGGAACATGTACTGTATTTTACGGCATTTTTAACTGAAATATTGTGGGAAACTTGCGAGCCCTAAAGCAGCTACGACACTTGAAATACTGTTGGAAACTTGCAAGCCCTAAAGCAGCTACGGTACTTGAAATACTGTTGGAAACTTACAAGCCCTAAAGCAGCTACGGCACTTGAAATATTGTGGGAAACTTGCGAACCCTAAAACAGCTACGGCACTTGAAACACTGTGGGAAACTTGCGAGCCCTAAAGCAGCTACGGTACTTGAAACACTGTGGGAAACTTGGAAGCCCTAAAGCAGCTACGGCACTTGAAATACTGTGGGAAACTTACAAGCCCTAAAGCAGCTACGGCACTTGAAACACTGTGGGAAACTTGCGAGCCCTAAAAAAGCTACGATATCTGAAACAGTGTGGGAAACTTGCGAGCCCTAAAGCAGCCACGGCACTTTACTGCACTTGAAACTGAAGTTTCGTGGCAAAACAGTGAGCCCTGAAACAGCTACGACACTTGATGGCACTTCAAACTGAAATATTGTGGGAAACTTGTAAGCCGCAAGAGAGCTAGGCACTTCATTACACTTCAAACTGATGTACACTGGGAGAATGGCGAACCCAAAAAAAAACTACGCCAGTGGGTGACAATACCAAGTGCAGTGCGAAATTCGTGAGCCCGAAACAGCTACGCCAGTTGACTACATTTCAGGCGATTCAGACGTCGTTCAGAGCGACGTGTTGTGAGTAATCCTTAACGCCGACGGCCAACTGTTTTGTCTTTTACACAACAGTATAACAGCGACGTCGTACGGGACAAGGCGGTTAGGTCAGGCAGGCAACTGACTGAAAAGTCAGAGCTTGATGCAGCAGTTAACTGTACTTTACACAGTAACAAAGGACTGGTGTGACCAAAGTTTCTAGAGGAAAGCATAGTTAAAGGAAGGTTTTTTGGTATGATTTTACAGGTCATGGAGGAGTTGTGCGGAACACTGGTAAATGTATAATGGTAATGGAATTACAACGATATACACTTGAGAAGGTGAGTTATCCAGTCTCGCCGATACAGTCTAATATTTACTCTCCACCTGATATTATCTTTCCATCCATGGCAGTGTTTACAAAGCGGCCTATTTGGTTCAGGTTTCTCGACTAAATTTTATATCCGCAAGCATGTGTTTTTGATTCAGCAATATTGAAAGTCTGAGGCTTGGTCCAGTCATAAACTCTGCAGTTGAATATTGTCCAATAGACTAGCATTATACCTTCGGATCGAATAGCTTAGCTCCGAACCCAATCCCACGGCCCAATACTGATTAAGGTATTTCACGGTGCTCATGTATACAATCAGGCAGTATTATGGAGCTTAAGAGATTTTAGTATAGTCAGAGTTACAATTAATTTAGAAATCCATTGTATGGGAAGCTTTTTTTTTTCTTCAAGTGAGACATTCACGTTGTGTTGAATATAATGCAAAGTATAATATAAAAAAATTTACACATAATATATTCATACACAACTTTATATTTTATTAGATTACATTTTAATTGCAGTTACATGTTTCGGCCCAATTGTAGGGCCATCTTCAGGCTGAACTTTGAACAGTTTGTATACTCCACCTGTTCAAAGATCAGCCTGAAGAAGGTCCTATAATTTGGTCGAAACACGTAGCTGAAATTATAATATAATACATATTATATTATATCATATATCATATTATATTACATTTATGCACATTTTATATTATTATTTAGCCTATTGGAAACTTTTACATTAAAGCTGTCTGTTCGACTTGGGCGTACTGACTTTGCGAGTCGGCAATCAGAATTTTCCAACAGTCATTTACATTACCATTTTATTGCAGTCGTTCTCCCTTGTTTAAAATGCGTACCAAAATTGTGTCTGCAGTTTACAGCTATTTTCAACTAGAAATTCACAGCGGTGGCGGTTTAAATTTTTATGTAGCATGTTCGTGGTTTTACTTCAGTCAGGACACCAGTCACTCGGATTGACAGAGGCCGTGATTTTCTTCAGTCTCTCCAAACAAACGCAGCTACAGTGCCTAGAAATATAATGACTGTTTCTTTCTAAATTCCTTTCAATTCACAAATCTTCACCCCTTCTGCCATCAACATTTGCTGTTGGTACAGCTCCGCGTCGTACAATAAACCACAAAAACCTGCTGTATAAAATACGGCACATTAAGTCTATCAGGGGAAAAGAAGCAGAACTTTTTGAACACATATATACAGATATACAGATTACTGAACTTTCCACAAGATAGCAGACGTTCGTGTAACATAACGGGACGAACAGACAGACTGACAGAATGAAATGCAGTGACAGACGGACGGAAAACTACGATGCCAATAGTCGCTTTCCGCAACCTAGCAAAAGGCGCCCAGAAAAATTAACACAATTTGAAAAGTTCTGACATTCTGTCCTTATTGCGGGTTTCCATTTAGAACGGCTTTACGAATGTTGGACATTGTTTCACCCTCTGTGTACATGTGGTGTACGTGAACACAAATTTGCAGTGCTGCAGTTCTTATGGGATTTAGCATAACTGCACACGCGACAAATATGACAAACGCAAACATGCTGTTAATGTAGTTTCACAGAGAAGTACAGTGCAAACTGTAACTGACATCCAATGCAATATGTTTAGCTATTTAAGTTACTTGATTTCATACATATCGCTGATAATAATGTGATATTATACGAAATTCACCACGATATTATTAACATCGAAAATGCATGCGTGGCTGAACACCTGAACATTGCTCAACGATATGTGAACGTTTATTTACGCATCAAATTCAGTACACAACATGAATCGCATTCGGAAAACGCCCGATTCGAATCCCGGGCAACAGATTAGTTACGCTTTATATGAATGTGGGACAAACTAAAAATATATTTAGGATGAACGTGGATACGCATTATTTTGTTTCAAACATCCATATTCTTCAAACGCCTATGAGATTTGAAATGTCTATACAGAGGTAGACGTTTAGTCCTTTTCCTCTGAGTTACGGAAGTCGGTACCAAGTTTTGGAACCGACCTTGGAAATGGAGGCAGTAAACTTCTCTGAAACGTAGGGACTTATTTACCAGTCGATAAGGTGTCATATCCCGGAAGACATGGTCTTAATCGGCACGGCTGTTGAGAACCTCAAAACTCACACATTGGTGTCGTGTTGGGAATTTTTTTTACTGTATCTCTGTCAAAAATCGTAATGCGAGGTTGATGGTGACGGAATTCGCCAATTACAACAAAACACGAATTTCACTAACAATTTCCCGCTTCTTTGTATTCATGACAGCAACTGCTACCCATCTTGGACTTCCGGGCATGCTCTCCTTCACCGCCTCAGCAGAATACATATTACTTTCCATGAACATCATAAGGAAATTAACTTCGTGACAATTCTCTTCTTTTCGCCTCTGTCTTCAGGCATTTGACGCTTTTTCTTGCAAGACACCAACATGTATGCTTGTGTATTTTAACTAAATTTAATCGACATTGAAAACTTGTCTCCCGCTCTCTCTCTCTCTCTCTCTTTGTGTTGCTATTTATTTTCGACGTAGCGGGATACTAAATGCGGTAGACGTTTCATTTCACAAAAAGGAAATCTATAAGTCTACGTTACATTAGCATAACATTAGAAGTTCAAAGAAAACATTCAACCAATAGAAGAACGGTAATGCAGCACCATTCATACTGATGAGAAACCATGTTTTACACCCATACAAGACGAGATAAAAAATTATGGTTCCGTACATTCCAACTTTAATGCATTAAGACGGCGGACTGGAAGAACTAAATGGTAGCAGGCATTCCCAAAATTACACCCCTCTTAAATTTTTCTTATAGACGAAAGAAACAAAATAACCGTACTATGAAATCTGTCCTTTTTCTTATATATTGCACACAGCGATCTACGCCCACTAGCTGCTACACAATGTAATCCTGCTGACATTTACAGGTCTTACATCCACGCCGCGGCCAAGCGATAGAGAATATCAGATATAAATAATACTACGATACTATCTCCTAGAATGTGACGTCGTGTATTCTGGTGAAAATTTAGCGACGTTTCGGATAAACATACTGTCTCCATCTGAACAGAAATAGCATAAGTAATGTTATGTTAGAACACAAGGCGTCACACACAGAAAACACAATTCTCTGCATTCAGTGCCCCCATTGGTCCTTAAATCTCAAGCACAAAATGATTTCCAAATCACATATTTTCGTCCTTATAGCCTTGAATTAAAACTAAATTGCAACAATGATTGTTTATTTCTATTGTTTAAACTGTTACTTTGAATAAAAGGTAAAGCAATCCCATTACAGGCCTGGACAGGCCCTGAGGGTTCCAGGAGGTTGAGGCTCGCAGGTTTCATGACAATCGGCACATGAAGGTGGTAGGTTGTCAGCCCTACGCACCGGCCGCCTTTACCCCCAGGAAATATTCCTGGTACTCATTTCTGTTAGAGGCTGAGTCAACCCCAGGGCCATAGTGCGGCCGGAAGGATTATGTCAATGAAAAATTCCAATGATAACATTGGGAATCGAACCCGCGACCTAACGGCTTGTAGCGCAATGCCTAAACCAACTGCGCTACTCCGTGCCCCCTTACTTTGAATAATGAGTGACGATATTCTATACTTATTAGTGGTATCGCCGAACGTGAAGACGGAGTTAGTGACGACCTCCGAAAAACAACACAGTCTGCCATCTACAAAGTGCAACAATCCACAAAGACTACTGATGGCGGTATGAAATTCTGTTGGACTGTTTATAGTGTTAACGTATAATGCGAGATTCGAGTTTCTCACAGCGGTAGTTTCGAGATGTGCTACGAACAAAATGTTCTGTCACTGTACTCTGCGTAGCAATTCTTTACAAAACGTTGTCGAGTGACTCTGAGGAAATTACTGCACTGTGAAAGCCATACTTTACACGGGGGAGTACAAGAATTTATCACTGTATACCATATACGACATTTATCGTCCGGTTTGAGTTAAGTTTCGGTGCAAGAGATCCGAATAAAACGGTGTTCAGCATGCGGCAGTTCAGGGGACGTCGGTGCAGGGAAAGATAAACGTATCTGAAGGGCGTAAAAGGAATTACCTTTAGGAATGTACCGTCAACCGTCTGATATTTAGAAAGTAAAAAAAAAACGCCTCGGTGAAGTGTATGTAACACGTCAGGGAATGCGCCACTCGCAGCTTTGTTATAGACAATACGGAGTGTGTTTACTGTGGGGTTCGCACGGAATTCTTAAATATACTTCAGGTTAATTGCCTTCCTTCTTTAAGGAAACCCCAAATTGAGAAAGTGTGGGATACTTTAGACGGTTATTTATAAAACCAAACTTGGTTGGCCATATTAATAAACTTAGAAACTGTTAACCGCTCTCTGCTAAACTAATCAAACTTGTATTCAGCCCAGGTTTCTGAACTTTGTACGTAACAAGTGAGGTTTTACTAAGCAGCACCTGAGTTACTTACATGTTACGAACTACATGTTGTAGGGCATTCGAGATTCATAAGGTGTTTCGAAAAAAAAATAACATTCGCGTGCCGGAATTATTTGCTCAACTAACCTTCGCGTGTTCCAGCAATGTAATGGGTTCATTAGGGAACGTCCGCACGATAGTAGCCATTTCATAGTGCTAATAACTCTAACGGCTTCCGAAGCAAACATATACTTAGCTATGGGCAAGCTAAATGCCACTCTTCAAGCGTAAGATATATAGGGTCCTGAGAAACGTAGATGGTTATGTTACTGTATACACGTCACACTGTTATCCAAGTGTGAGGGTATACTGTCACTAACCGAATGACAGATCAATTAATCTAACAAATAATGAAATATATACTCAATTAACCAATTAATTAAATAACAATACAATAAGCTAACAAAATAATGAAATAAAAAACTAATCAACCAATTAAGGAAAAACAAGCTAATCAAGTAAACACCTGAGGAAATAACGAAATAATTAACCAAATGAGGGAATGAAAAACTAATAAATTAAACCAACGAAATAACCAAATAATCAATAAGAAAGCTAGTGAAAAACAAAATGAATCAATTAACCAAATAAAGAAATAACAACTGATCAACTGGACAACGAAACAAATTATTCATTTAACCAACCAACCAACCAAGCAACCACTTAACCTATCAATCAATCAACCAATCAACCAACCAACCAACCAACCCTCTGTAAGAAATTTTCTCGCAGTCGAATGTTGTGCATTGGTTGTTAAGATTTTCAGTGGGTGTGAAACTGGGCTTCGATCCCAAAAATCTTTTAAAGTACAAATTCAAATAAAAATTAACATTTAGCTCGTACTCAACAGTAAATACACTGTGACTCAATTAAAATTCGCATGAGTTAGTGTTATCTAGGAAGTAATTGCTGTTTGTTCCAAGAATAGTGTAAAACCTGTAACCACATTCTGGACAGGAGACAGAGTTTAATTTCACAGCTGATGATAAAATGTAGTGATCAGTGTAATTTAGAGGGCTGCGGGATGAGCGTAGAACGAGGATCCTGGTGTCTAGAATGTAAAAGTAAAAAGTACGAATTACAGTCACTATATCACAAACAGTTATGGGAACAGCAAAGGGTGAGATGTTTGAGCAATAGCGATGAGAAAAATATTTCTACCTAAAAGGTGCCAAGTCGTCCCTGGTCATAAACATGGTGGTACAAGGTGGTGTGAAGGTATAGCTCCTCTAATCTTAACCTCGAAACTATATGGTGAGAGTTGTCAGCTTCACGACCCGGCCACTCTGTCCAGGGGAAAGTGCCTTCGTTATCCACTGAAGAGCTTTGGAGAGGAAATAAATCTTTGCCACTGCCGGGAATCGAATTCCTCTGTTGTCCGGAGACTTTTATGATCTCTACACCGACTGCGTTATCCCGACCCAATTTCCACCTAAGCGGGAAAATTTCTAAATGACAGACATCGTAATTTGTACTTTCGCCAGGTATTTTGGGTGACCATACGGAGGAGGAAATGATGGGCGACAAGCGTAGAACTTATGACCCATGAAACATGCATGGAGGTATTTGACAGGAACGTATCAAGGCAACAGACCACTTGGGAAGCTTACAATGGAGTAAAACGGCTTTCAAAAGCACGGCACCGGCGGGTGCTATACATTTACACAACTCAGAATAAAAACCAGTGGCAGGATCTTATGAACAACAGAACGAAATTTAGATTGTAAAAAAATGGTAAATTTCATGATAAGCTAATTTACTTTCGAGTAATCAAGACTGACTATGCTCTAGTGACTTGTTTACTTAACTTACGTTATCCAAAGCCCCATTTCCCGACGTTTCATCACATCTCACGTCTTTTATTTATGCAAAGTTACCCGAAGTTTCATCACATCTCACTTCTTTCATTTACACTAAGTTACCCGAAGTTTCATCGCATTTCACGTCTTTTATTTATGCTAAGTTACCCGAAGTTTCATCTCATCTCACGTCTTTTATTTATGCTAAGTTACCCGAAGTTTCATCGCATCTCACGTCTTTCATTTACGTTAAGTTACCCGAAGTTTCATCACATCTCACGTCTTTCATTTACGCTAAGTTACCCGAAGTTTCATCACATCTCACTTCTTTCATTTATGCTAAGTTACCCGAAGTTTCATCATATCTCACGTCTTTCATTTACGCTAAGTTACCCGAAGTTTCATCAAATCTCACGTCTTTCATTTACGCTAAGTTACCCGAAGTTTCATCACATCTCACGTCTTTTATTTACGCTAAGTTACCCGAAGTTTCATCACATCTCACGTCTTTCATTTACGCTAAGTTACCCGACGTTTCATCACATCTCAAGTCTATTATTTACCTTATGTTACCCGAAGTTTCATCGCATCTCACGTCGTTTATTTAT
>Ga0123352_10012030_pt1 | contig 13664 bp, 5 predicted proteins | sample TergutLab28metaG_FD_89700 | JGI IMG/M metagenome (GOLD analysis project Ga0123352, IMG submission 89700) | Labiotermes labralis P1 segment gut microbial communities from Petit-Saut dam, French Guiana - Lab288 P1 | ecosystem: Host-associated > Arthropoda: Insects > Digestive system > Gut ...
GCACCGGCCACATTTACCCCCAGGAAATGTTCCTGGTACTCATTTCTGTTAGAGGCTGAGTCGACCCCAGGGCCATAGTGCGATCGGAAGGATTTTATATCAATGAAAAATTCCAATGACACCAGCTAGGATCGAACCAACAACTTTCCGATTTGTAGCACAGCACTTCAACCACTGAGCCACCGCAGTCCCCTCAAAGAATTATATGGTACGGTATATTTCTGCTCCAAAAGGGCTTAAAATTCAGTGAAATTTATACAGGGGAAAAGAATATGTAGGAAAAGATACAAGATATGCAACAGTAAATATATCACAAGGATAAAATTACTGGAGTGGAAAGAAATAGCATGGAAGGGGGAGGGCAGTCATGAAGTTCGTGTATAGCGACCGAATGATTTGAAACTTTTTCTTGGAATACTTCTCTCAGTGCGACATTCTTAACTAACCCCACGCAGCAGTGTGCTATTGAAAAAACTAGTAGTCGTTTAGTTACTCAAAATTTCCACGCCTTTGATGGAAGCTCAGTGTTTATCTCCGCATTGCAAGAGCCCCACCTTGATCCCAACATGAAAAGATAAACCTAAACCTTAACATCACTCCTCCCTAAGTAAGTATTTCTCATCCCTAATGCGTGTGCTCTACATCCTATCTTCCTTAAGCCGATCGCCCTAATTGCACGTTATTTCTTAAAGACTGAAAATTATGAATTTTCTAAATTTGTATTTTCCTTCAGCCTCCTGTTACTTCATGTACTATTTAGTTAATAAACTTCAGTTTCAGCTATATGTCCAGCCCATAAGAATCTGTTTCAACCACACAACCTTTAGCAAGAAACACTAAATATCATGGATCAAACTGCAGAATTTCATTTTAACTTTGATTCAACCACTTTTACCAGAGACAGCGTTCTTCTTTAGAAAAAAGACCACAGTGTTTCTTAGGACAGTTTATAACATTCAATCAGACAAAAACCCACGCACTTTCATGGTAACGAATTGCACGTCATCGTACCCTCACAGGCAGCGAATGGATTTAATTTTGAAAAGTGATTAATCCTTTTCCAATCTACACGGCCAATTGTTGTAAATTTAAGTGCATTATTCCAACGTTGTCTGCAATTTGAGGGCACTAGCAGAGTTGGTTGAGACACTGAGCTACAAATCGGAAGGTCGCGGGTTAGATTCTCGATGGTGTCACCGAAATTTTTCATTGACATAATCCTTCCTGCCGCACTGTGGCCCTGAAGTCGACTCAGCCTCTAACAGAAATGAGTACCACAAAGATTTCCTGGAGGATAAAGGCGGTCGGTGCGTGGGGCTGACAAAATTACCACCTTCATGTGTCAATTGTCTTTAAGTCTGGAAGCTTCAACCCACTATAAAACTCTGGGTCTGTCCAAGCCTGTACAGGGATTGTTTTACCTTCACTTTTACCTTTGATGTCTGCAATTTCTCCACTGCTTTTCTAACTGATAAATAATAATTTTCCAAAACACACTTTCTTCCAGTTTTGCAAAATAATATCCCTTAACTCAACCACAAGAAACGCTGTCTTACATATTGCGAGATACACACACACATATATATAAATATGTGTATGTGTGTGTGTGTGTGGCTGTGTAGTGCTTCCACTTTCTTTATATCTGTATTACTGTTCCTGTATCCTTGACTGCTAGTCACCTCCTTCTTTCATTTCTTACTGTTTGCTTTATTTAGTCTCGCTGTCATTCTTTCTCTGTCTATTTTAAAATAAGAAAAAGTAACAATACCCCTACTTCCATCTTCGCACATTGTGATGGAAGTTAAGTAGCTAATGAGAGTGATACTTCTGCTGTGTCGGAAAATGAAATTTCTAACCTTTACACACGAAACCTATACACGATAAAATATACCATGGCGTGAACACACGCTCAGTCTACACTCCGGTATTCTTTTTTGTATAAGAGAACAGCAATTTAACTCCCCGTCCTCCTCTCTAACACGATTTCCCTTCCTCTTCACTTCTACTCCTGACGAAAAGTTTACGAGATGAATCGATCATATAAGGAGGTAGCTGGCATTTTTAACTGATATTCCATGTACTTTAATTCATAATCCAACACTGCTGTGACGTCAACCTGAGGACAACGGCACGAAAGTCTGGTATTTTTCCTAAGGTCGTTCCAAACTGTTCTGTCACATGTTCAGCTACTTTATCACTTAAAACAGCGCGGCTTTACATAATCTACTACTTACGCTCTCAAATGGTATCCTGTAATTTTATGTTTAATTCAGCCCAAGATTTATCTGCTCTACCAATGCTTCTTCTCCTTCTTCTTCTTCTACTTCTTCTTCTTCTCCTTCTCCTCTTCCTCCTCCTCCTCCTCCTGCTTCTCCTTCTTCTTCTTCTTATTTTTGGAAACTAAGTTTGACTGGCATTTCATATATATGGATATGTGGATATGTGATGTCTCTTATTTTCACATACAACACCATCAGGTAGTAAGACTGTATCCATAAATTCCTTAAGCAGACACATCCTGATATTTGCTGAACTAGTCAAAACTCCTCCGCTTTTGTTCGAGGAAAAATGTCTTTGTTCTGTTCACAAAACCCTGGCAGTGGACCTTAAGCCTGGTCCAATTTAAATAGCACACAACCTCACACACATTTGTGAAAATTTATTTTAATTGCCTCTTATTCTGCATGTAAATCCACGCTTCTCAGGTAGCGTAAGTCAGTCAGTTTACAACAAAACGTTTGTATTTATTTCTCTTTTCCCATGCATGCTACATGCGCCGCGTGTCTCATTTTTCTTTACTTAAAGTATATAAATCCAAACCTTATTATGCAATTTTACTCTCCAGTGATGTCCGCCTCACTCTCATCTACACTGACTCAAACATGCAATTCTTTTATCCTAACATCTGTCTAGTTTCAAAACCATATTTCTCTTGCATCAAGTACAGTAGAGGCTGCCATCACTCTTTAAAGCGATTATATCGTAATATGTATTATTGACAACTGGGATACAACACGCGAAGAAATATGCTGGTAAAGCATCTGTAAAAATTCTCTTCATTAAACACTTCTCTGACCAAAAACGTTCTGGACTGACAGCAATTTTTCTTCACCTTCAGCAGCTCTCAGTGGAATTGTCGGTCTCCAGACAGGCTATTCTGATAAATTTGCTAGTTCGCTGCAGTTTTATCAGCAAAACTTTGGAACAGAGCCACAAAAGAGCCAACGGCAGCTACCTCCCAATCTTGCCCAATTCGTTAGCCAATACATAATCAGTTAAATCAAGAATATGCCCTTAAATAAAAGAGGAAAATTCGTCAAACTTCGCTTTTGGCCTACATCCTCTTAGACACTTGTATTTACTGAATTAACAGAGATCCGAAGAAAAGGAATCATCTAAATTCTCATCACCTATAAGTATATTTCAGCTTGCTTAATTTGGCAGTCACATTAAACACATATATCATTGTATTATTACTCGTAATGACACTGTGTCATCACTGAAATAATATATTGTATTGCTTTAATACTGGGGGTATGCGGTGGCGCGGTTGGTTGAGGCACTGCATTACAAGCTGGAAGGTCGGGGGTTCCATTACCGATGGTGTCATTGAAATTTTCAATTTAAATAATCCTTCCGGCCGCACTATGGCCCTGAGGTTAACTCCGCCTCTGATAGAAATGAGTACCAAGAATATTTCCTGGGGGGGGTAAAGGTGGCCGGAGCGTAGGGCTGAAAAGCTTACGAACTTAATGTGCCGAATGTTTTGAAACCTGGGAACGTCAACCTCCTGGAACCCTCAGGGCTTATCTAGGCCTCTAATGGGATTGGTTTGCCTTTATTACTTTAATATCACACTTCACTTTCCTCCGTTACGCACGTAGTGGTTACACTTTCATGACTCGGTTGTCTTCGTGCCTGCTTCAGCTGTACAACAAAGACAAAATGGCTTTGGAAAACAAAGTGTAACATAGATTATGAAATTAGCTGCAACGTTACAGACCCTTCCCTTACATAGCAATTTCGTCACCGCAGCTCAAAAAATCTCCATCATTAACAGTTTCAGAAATAAAATCCGAAAGTAAACAGCCACCTTAACCTGACGTTTGGACACGACTTTGACCGGATGCTTCAATAATTCCGTGGTTCGTTAGTCACGCGGGTAATAACGACCAATTAACAAATTAAAGAAACTAAAGTATTGTTACGTAACATAGTTATGGAGAACGTTATTCTTTAATACCATAAACCACTATCGGTGCACACAGAGTCTGAGAAAATTTCGTTGTGAACCAAACAATGTTCAAAATTATCAACAGCGAGTTCTAACTTTATAATTCGTTTCGTAAAAGCAATATTAATTGCTTTAAAAGTTTGCATGATTAATGAACTCTACCAACTGACACGGTACGTCATCGTAATAATAATATAAAAAAGGGAGAATGATGAGAAAAACTTCTCTACTTAGTTTACGTGTTAGGATCAATATTGTGTTGAGGCCCTTCGCTGTCGCTATGGCTAAGCAACTGAACTGGTAAGTACAACTGTAGTAGCTCAGTCCTTTTTGTAAGCATATCTTACTGTTCCAAATACGGATCTGGGCTCGGAATAAGGGTGGAATTTCTGGCAAATGAAATTACAATGTAAGGGTTCAGTAATACTTTTAGGGTAAAAGATGGTGTGTGTGTGTGTGTGTGTGTGTGTGTGTGTGTCAAACTACACGAAGTACCCTCCCTCTTGGGAAGAGAATGGCCGCTTAGCTGGTCAAGAATTTGCTCTACAACGCCACATTTTACGTTAGAAAAAAAATTCAATTCAATCACTGCGAACACGATTTCAATAGTATAAATTTGTCATTACTAATTCAAAAAAATTATCTTGACTTTCTGAGCCTCGCATTCAGTTCTCAGCAACAATTTTGATTACAGCAATGTTTTTTATATTGTTTCTCACACCTTTCTTCTTTTACTTGGTGCTTGTGGGCTTTGTGTTCGTCTGACTGGTTTCTTAGTAACTGAAGGTGGTGCTTTTAGAATTTTTTCATCGTCTTTTGGAGTACTCTGCTGTTATACACTCCTCATATAATAAAAAATCAATACAGTACTCGATAAACCTTTGGTTTTGCTGGTGAAAACAACTGTTTCGTGGCGACAATGACTGTAATCTACCGTTTTTCGATACTGACTTAGTAGGAGTTCAACAAACCTCCTAAATCTTGAAATTCAACATTCGTACAGCAGAGAGATACTTTTTCCTCAAAAATTGAACATGTTTATTTATAGGTACAATCTATTAAATCTAGGCCTCCCATACCGACTCGTGCAAAAGTCCAATAAATATTTACAGATTCATGACTTCTGTGGCGTTGTCCTGTTAATTACACATTTTCTCGTCCCATAAAGCTGTAATATTAATTCCGCTCTGTAAATTTCAGTTTTTTCCTTTGATTGTTTATTAACATTGTTTTACTTTAGATCCAAATTAGTGCATGCTTCTGTATTTTAGACTTTTATTACGTTTAATGACACTACGAAGCTGGAACGATTCCAGCAGTGTTTTGCAGCCCCTTTTTACGAATTCATCTTTCTCTGCGTCCATTTTAGATATGCTAATGCATCAGGCTACTTAAAAATGCATAACCTCCTTGACAGAGGCATCACCATGACGCACTGTTTTTTTTTTATTAATTTTACCTCGGTTTGAAATTCTGTCCTTCTCTTTGGATACTGCTGGTTTTCGAGTTCGTACTCTGAATCTCAAAAACTTTTTTGTTTAATGTTACCTGTTTGTGCAAAGCTGTCCTTCAGCTAGATGCCAATCAAATGTGCTGATACTGTGTATACAGACGCTGACGTATTCAGAAAACAAATTGTTTCCCGCAATCCAGTTTTATATTAGCGCTTCTACATCTTCTCTTTAAAACATGTTCACTACAACCACGTACACATTTTTCTTATTTTTTACTTTTCATTTAATTTAATGGAATTTCTTTGTTTCATTTTGTCTTGTATATTCTGCTTCACCTAATTTTGGTTTGTTATTTGCATAATTGTGTGTGTGTGTTTGTTTGTTTGTTTGTTTATGTGTTGTGTATTCGTGATGACTTTGTAATTGGACATTATTTTGCCCAGTCATAAAGTCAAGTAATACAAAACTCAACTGAATCATTTATTATTACTTTTATTATTATATTGTAACCGCTCCTTCCCCTTAATGACATTTGTTGTTGATGTAATGATGGAAGCAAGCAGGGTTTTCTAAATTAATCAATGTTCCACTGAATGATAGGTGGTGGTTCTCTAGGATTGTCCGTAGGGTTACATGGCGAATTTCCGGTTCTGGTTCAAGGAAGCCGCTTCGACACGTTGGACGAAGAATTTGATAGTAACAATGTAGTTCTTCTGACTAATCCTCCTGTACTTTTACATTTCATCTTGCGTTATCAGACGAGATATTTTATTTATTTTCTCATTTAATCGTGCTTAATATTTTTCGTGATGGCTTGTAGATACATGTTACTATTTTACTTGTTAGCACATCTTACTGTCGTACGATAGCTAATATTTTCACAAAATTAATGAGGCGGTTCGTGATAAACGTTTTAATTCAATAACCACTCACTTGTTAGTTCGCTCTTGCGTGAATATAAGCACCCGTTTGTGACCTCCCATTTAAACTTTTAATAACTTAAAATTCGCAACATGTAAATTTCTTATTTGGAAATTGCTGCTTGTGTGGTACTTTATCAAAGAACACAGCAAGTACCTGTGACTTTTTTCTTCCCAATAACCGAGAGTAATCGCGCTGGAAATTCTACCAGCTTCGGCCACAGATAATGCTGTTGTTCGCAGAGTATAACCAATAAGATGCAACGTTTCACAATTTCTTTATTTCTGTAAGACGCTGTACATGTTTCAGACGGTTTTTCCGTCCATCATCAGGAGCTCAAAACTGCACATACAGCATCAGACCAATACGGCTACCTGACGCTGTATGTGCAGTTTTGAGCTCCTGATGATGGACGGAAAAACCGTCTGAAACATGTAGAGCGTCTTACAGAAATAAAGAAATTGTGAAACGTTGCATCTTGGTTATACTCTGCGAATATACGAGTATTAGCGATGCACGGACCTACGAATGTTAAAAATAGTACTGTTACTACTCAGACATTTCATATCTAATTTAGAACGCTGAATGGCTCTCGCACTAGGAATTTTCAAATCTCCGAATGGCCAGAGTTTCAATACATTTAATTGTTATTGGTCAGGCCGACTCGCAGGCCCAACTCGCAGTTTTAACGCCCACTGACCTAAATAAGAGTGACCTTCTTCCTGGCTGAACCGAGAAGCAATTCCCACACGTTATGTTATCCCCATTTATAGCTGTCAGAAGAGGAATGTTGACTTCTTGTAGCGCGATATCAAACTGCCCACACGACAGTTATCAATGGACAAACTGTCAGTTCGGTGCTTTGTAACAACCTGCTGTGCTACTAATTGAGAGGATTTCACCTCTGAAACAAAACTTTCTCAAAGCCTCTCAGAGATAAGTATTCCATTAATCATATTAAATGCTATAAGGAATATTTAATTATACCTCCGCTTAGGGCGACAAGTCCAGGGTTTGAACTGAGGCATTTTCTACAACAATATGAATATAGATCATTCAATTACGCAAGAGCCTCAAGAATCCGAACGGTTTTCTGCACTGGATGGCACAGCATAGCACAGAACTCTGAATCTTTTCAGACGGTCATGCCCAGACCTACAATCACTGCCTGTCTTCTTCCTCGCAAAACGTTTACACAACTCAATTCCAGTGGACAAAGAATGAACCTAACCTTACAGAAAGGTAAACGTTTGCTCAGGTCTCTCAAAATTTTGAAAGAGTTTCCCATTTTCAACACAGAAGAGAGCTTCGTGTCTTGAACGTTTGCTCAAATCTAGCGATTTCGTGTGACGATGAATGGGTAAGGATTTAGTCCTCAGCGTACACAAAAAGATTCGGATTTCACGAAGTACAACCTTTTTTGAGGACATTATAGTGGCTCAGCGGGTCAAGAACTTCTCCCACATTTATGAAAACCGAAAGATCAATACTGTGTACACAAAAAATTCCCGCTACCAGCCAGTAATCTGAGTGAGACTAATCTAATCCACAACTTCATTTTCTACGTTCTTAAGGTCCATCTAGACCTAGATGTTCCACGTAATCACTTTCATTGAGGTTATACGGCTAAACTTCTCTGTTGGTCATCTCTCATTATCGCTCTCACCTCCTTGACTGGAACGCCGTCATGATAATTAATGTAGATAAGGTCTACAAATTTTAAGGTCCTCGCAAAATGTTCTGCTAAAATGCTCTCGAGTAGCTATTACTAGCCATTTGTATTTATTGTTTCTGCAGTGACTGAGTTGGAACATGATTCAGTTAGCGAAATCAGTTTATATTTCATTTTTATTTGTTGCCTTATGGTGCTGTGTATGACTGCTTAGTGGGGAATATACATATGCATTTGTAAAAGTTATTACCATAACAATTTTTAGCCGATCCCAGTGGCCACCCTGACTAAGGCGTAGATCTGCGAAATTTCGTTTCCTGGTATTGTAGGTTCAAATCCCGTCAGGGTACGTAAGTCTCTCTCTTTGGAGTGATTGTATCGGGTTGATCACTTGTCCAGAAGAGTCCTACTGGGTGTGGTGTGTCTGAGTGTGATAGTGAAGCCGCAATAATGAGGAAACTCTGGCCTACTAGGGGCTATTGCGCCATAGAAAATATATTTTAAGGCTTTTTTAGCATCGTAATATTCATCATCTGCGTGATTTCGAAATATATAAAATTTGCTGTATACTGCCACTTGATTTCGGAATTAACACACTAGATTAGAAATGCTGCAACTTTTATCCCGTTTATGGGAAAACACATGTAGCATGTCAACTGTGGCTGATAGACAGGATTTCTATGAGCTACACAGAGAAACATTAACAATAACCACCACTAACGATGGGTGTGTCTGTCTCTCTCTAAATTATGCTATAAACGTATCAGACAGAGCGAATACACACTCCACCCTCCAGCTTCAAAAAGACAGAAAGTTACGCTCGAATTAGAGGCAAAGGTTCAAATAGCTAATGTTCTTTCATTTGTAAAGCGGACAGAGAACAGCCTGAAACAACTGCAAAATGCAGGCTAACATAGTGTCACACACTGCTAGATCTTGAAAGCGAAGCGCATTCATTGATACCTGAACCGCCTTTACAGTACTAAAGAAGCAAAACCAGTGTAGCAGTCACTACTTTGTAACTTAAATTTGAATAAAAACATAATCAACACCAATTGTTCTTGCAGTACTTCGACTGGCTACAGCCTTCACAAGAATCGTCGCATCATGCCATGCCATTATCTTCGCTTAAAACCTGTTAAACGAACAAATTTTCGAAAGTTGAGAACCTCACAGCGATGCTGCTGAGAATCCACCTCTTACGGATGTGGCTCTGTGTCAATGTGTGACTCTCGGCCTTTCAAAGGATCTCACTGCCTCACCTGCAGCGTTACTGAAAGATTGGTCCTGAAGTTCAAAGCCATACGATCTTACCAAATGTCGGGAACCGCTCGCCCAACAACACAGCGTCGAACCGTTCACAAGATTCCATCAACCTAGGTATGAAAATATCGTCACTGTAAACCACTTTCCATCTTTGTCACTTTCAATTTTCTACCAACACTCTTTCCGCACAAAATTCTGTGATGTGCGGGGTAGTAGCGACACTTACTATAGAAAGGCACATCACATAAACACTCCATTTGTCCAGTAGTATAAAACAAGTTAAAATTACGACTGCCGTCTAGAAAAACAGGCCTTGCTCGCGATGAGTAAACTGTACAGGCTAAACACGGCCCACTGAATTAAAATAGCTGTTTCTTTCAAAAATAAAAATTAAAGCGCAAAAGTCTATGCAATTACACAAACTTCATAAAGTCCGATTGTTAATAGTACAGTGCGGTTCATACTATAAGAATGATAAATGAAAGGATCCCCCAAAAAAATTTCTAATAGGAAATTTCATAATACAAGACCAGTGGGAAAAACAAGAAAAAGACAGGAGAGCGTCGTCCGGAGGGACCCATCACAGACCTAGGAATAAGAGGATGGAGGAGACGAGCAGAAGACAGGACAGAATGGAGGCGTCTTCCTAGGTAGGCCAGGGCCCAGAAGGAGCTGTAACGCCATAGATGGATGATGGATTTTTATGAGAGGACATGGACGTTTAAGATCACATACTGTCGATTTAATGCCTATTTAACGTACTACAAATTAACATGTAAGTGCCTTCGATCCATGTCTTTATTAATATCATTATTATTGACTGCCACATTGGTTCTTGGTTTGCTGTATGTTGGGGGTTAGTTGCGGGTAAGTTGGAGTGGTGTCCGGGTTGCAGGCTCAAGCCTGCAATCCGGACACCACTCCAACTTACCCGCACCTAACCCCCAACATACAGCAAACCAAGAACGACACGACTAATATGGTAATCAACATCATAGTCGCGAGCTCCTAATGATGGGCATAGTAATGCCCGAAACATGCTGAGCCTATAAGAAGTACAATAAAAAATCAAGTGGCATCTAGTTGGCTTTTTTATTCTTCAGAAACCTGTATGAATTTCGCTCTGCCCCCGTGCGTGGAACATACTCTGTTCCTTTCGTCCTTTATTATTTCATCCACCTAACAATATTTGGTGAGGAGTACAAATACCGAGACTCCACAATAAGCATATTACTTCATCCCCTTCGTAGATATGTAAATATTTGACTTCATTTCTTTGTTATTTAATGAAGCTGTATGGAATAGAGAGTTTATTTTAATGTCGATGGATAAGAAATGAATATTTATTGTGACTTAATGGAAATGAGGGAAGGGAGCAGTCGCAGCCTATTTCCAGTCGAAGTGCCCACATTCGCCTACAGTGACTACGGACAACCATACGAAAATTCAGTACCCAGGAAGAATGTAGAACCATGATATTTCCAGGCACGACCCCCCGTATTCTATTTCTAAGAGCATTGTTTGCTGTCTCTTAACAGATTCTGCTCCACGTGTTCAATTCAAAAACATTTCTTCCCATTAAAAATTCAGAACATGCTGTAATGTGAGTAATATTTTCTCATTCCTGTTTTCATCTTTCTGTCGTGTAATTCCTTCTTCGTTAACTTGTTTTGACTCGTACATTTTTATATTGTTCCATACTGAATTTTTAAAACAATTTATTTTTAATATTTAATTTACCTCCTCCCCCCACCCTGCTTTCATTCATCAATCTTGATGGAACGTTTTTACTTTGTCATTCTTCCATTAAATCTAATGCATAATATAAAACATCGCATATAAGAGAAGCACAATAAATACATATAAGAACACACGCACTCTCTATGCAAACACATACACGCACTTAAAATTTCAGCGTAAGCACAGCGCAATATGGCGTGCTCTAATAAGTCTAAACACTATAACTTAGTCGCAGCAGTAAGATTACTATCAGAGTGCAGAAAATCCTACTATTGCTGTGTTTTTGTAAGACGAAAACTCACAGAGTTTACTACGTCAATTTTGAGCACAAAACTACAAGAAATCTTCACGCGTTTCTTACGTTTCAAACTTAACGCTGCTTGTTGCAACTGTAGGTACTAAGTCCCAACCAGTTGTGTAAGACAGGGCTCAGAGATGTTTACATGGTGAGGGTGAACTTGGCAAGATTCGATTATCTCAATTCGTTAGACTTTTAATTGTATCGTCTCATCACGCACGGATGCTTCTCGCACGCCCGGCTAAACTAACTTTCAACAAAGTCTTTTCTCCCAACATATATTTTTACGGTTACATGAAGCCCTAAGCTTATTAAAACTAGTCCCACACCAACAACTCTCAAGTTTCTCAAAAACTAGAAGTAACAAACTAGGGGCCAAGGATTAATGGCTTGTGGTACCAACATGTCGGTGTGCTTTCCTCCCCTAACAACTTTCGTGAACAAATCGCCGGATACACTTGAAACTCAGTATTAAAGCAATGCAAAGACTGGCCACTCACATCTGTCCCTTATAGTTTTCCACTAACATGGTGGCCGTGCGAACTTCCTAAATGGGGCGACATACACATACTAATATATGGATCCTGAAAGAGGTAATAAGTTCATATTGTAAAAATGCGTAGAGCTTCTTCAGGCAATTTTACTTTAGAATATAAATAAATATGACAGAAAGTCTGATGACAGTAACTGATAAACAATTATAGCTAGGCAAATGACATTCAGAATGGCGATAAAAACAAGAATGCTGAGTCAAAGCAGGTGAATCATATTCAAAATTAAAGACTTTGCGACGTTGACAATCTTCTCGTTTCTAATCGAATGTTGCTTTGCATTATTTATTTTGTTCATTTCGTGACACACATTCCATTCCGGTTTCCTCTATGCTAATGCCAACTGGTTCTTTACGGCTACTGAGATTTAGCTCAGTAGTTTAATACATTTACGTAAACTTTCCCTACAGAATAGAGTAAGGCGAATATTCAGTTCTTCTTGAGTGTTACACTGTGTCTACCAGCCAACATTTAATGGCATTACGCAGAAATTTTCTAACGCCATCTTCAGGGTCTGCGTGGTAAAAAGCGTGAAAACAGATTACGTTGCGAGAAATGGCACGATGGCTCTGGATGATGAATTCGGAAGGGTGTCGTGTGCCTCCCAGAGCATCACTTTCATTAACTGCAAAAATTTAGTGCAAATACATTTCTTCCCGAAACACACTCAATGTATCTGTAACTTGTCAGTGGGTTCATCCGTCTTATGCACATAATAGAAAAATTTCAGTGCATTCTGATAAAACAGAAGCCATTATCCACCGATACCTCAAAGCAAATACGAAATCTTTGTAATGCCTACTCTTTCCAGGTATTTCCTACTACTGCGCGTTTTTTTCAGCTTTCTTGCCTTATTTGCTACATTACATTCGTCCTGGTAGTCAGTTAAAAGATACGTTTTGTTTCTACTGGAGATCGCTCCACTGCACACATTCTAAATTGGTGGTAATTTTGAGATGGTAAGTTAGTATGATACACGGTGACTTAAAATGCAGAAGAACATACTGGATTGAAAGCACAGCTGACTTACCCAAACAGAGGGCATTCATTATTATTCCATTAAACTATTAAACGTCGTAAGAGCTAAATTTCTTCACTCCGGTGACTATTACTTTCTTTAAAAGTACACTTGGCCGTTTAATATACGCTTCCCAATAACGTGACGCCAAAGCATGTGTCGATGTTTTCCACAGGATGTAGCAGTACTGGTGTGTGATAGACCAGTTTCAGGTCAAAACTAAATGGGAGACGTATACAGGAGTATAATACACTCTGACCTCGAATAACTGTATCTTTTTCAGAAACTCCCGGAATTAAATGGACAGGATACATGACTTATAAAGTCCCAGTGCTTGAAGAATTAGTCAGAGCGACTGCAGAGACAATTTAATGCATAAAATGGATGTGTTTAGACCGCACAGTCCAAAAAATGGACTACGCTCACTTTCCACTTCGAAACTAAAGAATTTCTGCACAACAACTGCGGTGTGTATAGGTACACGGATTTCGTACCGTCAAAGTGCGGAAC
>Ga0123352_10012032_pt1 | contig 13664 bp, 8 predicted proteins | sample TergutLab28metaG_FD_89700 | JGI IMG/M metagenome (GOLD analysis project Ga0123352, IMG submission 89700) | Labiotermes labralis P1 segment gut microbial communities from Petit-Saut dam, French Guiana - Lab288 P1 | ecosystem: Host-associated > Arthropoda: Insects > Digestive system > Gut ...
AAATTTTGCAGGAACCACATTGGAACCTTAAAATTAAAATTGTATAGCTTGCTGTATTCATTATTTGAGCGCTGAGCTTCTTGACGCCTCTAAACAAGACAGTTTGAACATTTTTGTGTTGCTTGTTTGTTCGGACTGAAACTGATCTCCCCATTCTGTGTAAAACATAAGTTAAGCGTTTGTTAAGCGCGTCACGTCTGAAGTAAACTGCGCTTATGCGATTACAGACGAATAGCGTAAATCGTGAGGTAATGTGATAACATCTCATCTTACTACGATGGAAAGTGGGAGGAAATTTTAGTGGAACAGAGTATTTGTATTTTTTTATGCTATTGCATTTTTTCTTTATTTTTTCCCGTAATATACTTTATTTCCCCCCTCCCTCCTTCTCTTTCGTTCTCCTAGAGGCAGCAATATCCATTATAGAACAGCGCGATGAGTCCTGTGATATTTCTTATGGAGCGGAGACGTGTTTTTATGTTGGCACCCTGAGCTAACAGCAAAACAATTCCTGTATTACTGTCACTCTTAGTAAAATCACCTGTGACTTTGTTATATTTAAATAAAAAGATACTCGAGCTGGATCTTGCCCAGATCTAATTATCTCGTGTTACATTTCTGTGGTTTTCCCCCCAAACTTATGCCACAACCGTTGTCTCTGTTGAATTAATCATCTACTCTTTTTCGACTTCATTAAAGAACTAAGATATGAAGGTATGGAATAGTTTCAGGTGGTTCATTTAGAGTCACGTCCTAGGCGCTTGCAAACACAATGCTCGGTCTCGTCTATGGAATTTGTCATGAATTGCTAGCGATCATGGCTAAGCCCTGGGGCATCAGTCGCCGGGTAGCTCGAACTCAACGCCAGTTCCGCCGAATAAATTCAGATATCCTGGCTCATAATTATCATATTCGTACCGTGAATGTTGATATTATCAAAGTTTTATTTATTCATCAACTGATGCCTTTGTGAGTTGTCTTAAAATCTATATTAAAATTTACATTAATGTTAATTTCAATATAAATTTTAATATTGTTTTTTAAGACAACTCACTAGTGTGTCAGTTAGTGAATAAATAAAACTTTGATCCTGCCTCATGTCAGCAGTACGACCGCGTGGTAGGACTTGCCGGTCCTCTGCTAATTTAGATGCTTGTTTGTTTTCCTCCGTCATAATTTCATCTCCCCTTCCTCCCACCAACGAGAGAGGCAGTTCACTCCTCGTTCAAAGTGAGTCAACCTTGCTAAAATTTGAACATTAAGCACTTATTTAAAAAATGCTTTTGACTTGAAAATTTTGTATTTAAGTGTATGCGCAACACATAGAGGGCCTTACCAATCAAAATTAATTGCACGCGAACTTTAAATTTAACAAAATCCATAGACTTTAAGGACTGATTGGGCCAACTCGTCATTGGACTTACTCGACTTATATAAATTAAGCTTCAAGATCTTACTTTTGAAACGAACACGTCGCTCGGTGTAATCACATTCCTTACAAATGAAAAAAAAAAACAGACACAAAAGCACCACACGGTTCAGAGACGTCCGTGAGAATGTAACAACAGTTTAACTGGTCAAATTGTCCGTTTTCATGCAACTGGAGAGTCAATTGCTCTGATCACAGAAGTCCTTCTTCATGAAACCAGAATGTCAGTAACTGTGCTCAATTCTTGCAGCCAGAATTCAATAGCCGTACTCCAAACAGTTCTTCTTCGTGAAACCAGAATATCAGCAGCTGTGCTGCTCACAACGGCCCCTCTTCTTGCAGCCAGAATTCAATAGCCGTACTCCCAACAGTTCTTCTTCGTGAAACCAGAATATCAGCAGCTGTGCTGCTCACAACGGCCCCTCTTCTTGCAGCCAGAATTCAATAGCCGTACTCCAAACAGTTCTTCTTCGTGAAACCAGAATGTCAGCAGCTGTGCTGCTCACAACGGCCCCTCTTCTTGCAGCCAGAATGTCAATAGCCGTGCTAAAAAGAGTCCTTCTTCATGAAATCCGAATGTCAGTATGTGTGCTCACAGCAGCCCATCCTTAGCATTCTAAATATGCACCAGATATAAAAAATACAGTACTAAGCCCTCAATACCCTGTCGTGAATCTGTCTTTTGTAAAATATTTTTAAAATCTGGATATTTTTCGGTTACGTCTTCTGAGGAAGTAGAAAGGAATTTACGTATTGGTCGAATTTTGTAACGACTGCTTAGCCGATTCAATAGCAAATATTCATAATCGGGTGTCGGAATTAATCAGATTGACTGACTTCAGACGGGATATTGTCTCCAACTGTGTCATTCCTTCTCCATTAAACACTTCCAGCACTTGTACGCCTACTTGTATAACAGAGATGGTAAGGATATTTAAATTAAGCTGTCTTTTCGTCATCAAAGTATAGGCCTAAAATTATGCGTGTGGTGTTGGAAAGAAGAATAACTTAAAAGAGGCGCTTCTCAGTGACCAGATTCTGCACATAATTTCCGTTTGCAGGAGTACTGTTTCCGACTACATTAACCTTACCTTTTGACGCCTAATGTCAACTATAGTGGTCGTACCGCACCGCTAACCTCTAAAGTTGCATTTTATGTATTTATTCAACAAATATAGGTACTGAATATTTTAATGATGGTATATACTCTCAGTTTTTTTCTCTTCAAAATGCAGTTTGTTTCATAATTCTAACGTATTTGGTTCGTGTATTATTCACATTTTATATACAGGTGTGCTAAAATTAAAAAAATAATTCCGGCGCCAAAAGGTTAAATTCGCCCGATATAACTTCAACTTTCACATCGTTTCTCATTTTGTAATTCTTGACATGTAAATAATACGTATTTTATGACAGATTGATAGCTGTGGGTAGTGTACATCTCCACACAAATTTTCAGTGTTTACTTCCAAAAGTTATTTATTTATCGACATCAAGTCCGAAGCCGAATATGTATATAACAGGGCAGCATGTTGCTTTGGATTCCAGTAAATCATCTCCTTCACATGCTCTTCTAACATCTCTTGCCATGAAATATCGCAAGATACTTTAAAACTCGGAATTATATCCTTTCTTACGTTAGAAATCTCTGCATATTACGTACAGTGTATTCATGTGTTTTGGAATGATTTTTAAGAATGAACAGCTATTATTTACCGAAGGAGAATTAACGGACTGGTTTTTGTAATGGAGATCCATTGTGTTCTCTGCGAAGTAAGAACAGAGTTATTTCATACATCTTAGACAAATTTCACGCTTCCTACATTTAATCGGTATTTTTTATCGATAGGACTGCAGATATTCGCACCTCTACCATTTTGGTACCAAAAAAAATGTAATAGTGTAATCGTAGAGAAACTTGTAGCTGTGCGATGTTCTTAACCCTTTACCTGCTAACGTGGAGAATATGGTGAGCTCCGAATAATGCTAGCAAAGGGGAGATGGGATTTAACTCGGCGTTTAAAGTGTTAACAACCTGAATTTAAGGAAAACCTTAGTCCAGAATTTGTTGGAAGATAGAGAAGGATGATGTAATATAATAAAATTGTGCATATGTTTCATTGTTAATTTAGAAGATCTGAGAAAATTAACGATTAATTCGTGCAGCGAATACCTCCGAATATACAGCCCGTTTATTTATATACACGTAAAAGGTAAGGTAAAGTGATCCCGTTACAGGCCCGGTGTGGCACAGAGGGTGGGTGGAGGTATAGTTCTACTCCTCCATGACCGCGGCACTAGAAGGTGGTGAGTGGTCAGCAGCACCCCCCCCCCCCCTTGGGAGAGCTGCGGTACTCATTTTACAGGAGGCTGGGTGGGCCCCAGGGCCGGTCTGGACGGGCGGAAAATCTCTTCCCCACCGGGATTAGATCCCGGACCGTCCAGCCCCTAGTCAGTCGCTATACCGACTGAGCTACCCGGCCCATATACACGTAATAACTGATTAATTAAATCTTAAACCGATTATTCAACGTCATAGTGAACTAGTTCAAGATGGCAGAAAGACTTAATTTGTTTCAGCATCAAATATTACATTTAAATTGGAATAAATTTACACAGTCAGGTAATTAGCCTTCATTCCACGTATCAAAATTGGCCTAAGTCGTTTCATACTGTTTTGCATGTGATACATTCAATGACGTGTAACTTACTGTTTACCTTACTGCTGTCATAGGATATATAAGAACACAAGCAGATTGACTGACGAAAATGTCAGTGCATATCCTTGAAGTCCGATCGCTCTGGCATCCTTTCTAATGTTTTGTATGATATTTTGGAAAGTTATTATCAAAAAAGTGGATAAAGTGTACATAGTTCTAATATTTTTTAATTGGAAGTTATAAAGTTTCGCATGTGAAAGGGGTTGAAACATCCGACCCACAAATTCTGGGCCGTTCCTGTTGTACAATTACGTATTTACATACTGTTTTCCATGGGTCGACTGCCCCTATTGGACTAGGGCCTTCTCATCGTCAAGGCTTTGAGATTACACTCAGACACACCACATTCGGTAGGACTCCTCTGGACGAGTGATAATGCCGTCGCCAAGACTTCTACCTGACAAAAGGCAACAATCACAACAGAGTTTCTTTCCCCTGGCGGGATTCGAACCCGCACCCCAACGAGCTAACGGCCGCAGACTCACGCCTTAGACAGCGCGGCCACTGTGATCAGTCCGCGTACGCACACGTACTTAAGCTAATCCTCATTACATAGGCTTTGTCTAATGAGTCCCTCAGAATAGTTTATCTGAAAACGGAGATAGAGGTGGTCTGTGACACTTTAAATGCCATATTGTAAATCAGAGAGTTGGAAGGGTAAGTGGCACACACAAGGCGCCCGCAAACCCCGCGCTCCGGGGGTTACCAAACTTACTGTGTTTTTTTCTCCCAGGATTCCTTTCTGCTGACAGAGGACAGTCTACTGAGGGATCTGGGAGTAACTTCGCCAGTAACTATGGCGAGGCAACTACCGATTATCGGCGTCAAAGTGTAAGGCCCAAACCAAGTGTCACAACATTCAGTGTGATCGAATTTAATAACTGTCCAGCAAAATGCGACTTATTCAGTTTATTACATTTCTGTAGGCAGCTGTGCATGTTTCGGATGTTGACACCCATCATCAGTAGTTCGTACAACTGTAATTACAGCTTCTGGTATTAATTAACCGGATCTACTACCATCCGCTCTCGTTGTTGAGTTGGTACTGATTCATGTGTATCGTACGATACACATGAAACAGTACCAACTCAACAACGAGAGCGGATGGTAGTAGATCCGGTTAATCAATACCAGAAGCTGTAATTACAGTTGTACGAACTACTGATGATGGGTGTCAACACCCGAAACATGCACAGCTACCTACAGAAATGTAATAAACTGAATAAGTCGCAACTTGATGGACAGTTATTAAATTCGATTCACGATGCACGGACCCATGTATATAAAATTCTTTGTGATATTAGTTACACATTTAAGCCCAAATTTCATCACAGTGTTCTCTCTGAAAAAGTACTTCCTCGTTTTTGAGGAAGGCACTGCGGCCTAAATTCGTCACACACACATTTTTAGAACTTTCTTCCACATAGCTGGTCAGCCACACGGTATATTGAACATTTATATCGCTGGATCAGTTGCGGTGGTTCGCACAGAAAGAGTCCGCCAGTGAAATGCAGTTGCATTATTGCAGTTCGGTGAGCGAAAGAAATGTTTCACCCAGCTAAACCACCGACACGTACAGAAGCAATCAGACTAAGCTTTTGAATACTATCCTTGTTATTACAAGGGGCACTTAATTACAACATGTTTGAATTAGACTCGAATTTATTAATCATCACATAATCATTGGTATACGAAGGAAATGCCATTAGCAGCTGGAATTATTAGGCTGTCCAGCGCAGTCAATTGCTGCAAATGATATGACATTTCCTTAATATATAGCTCAGTAATTGTAGTGTCCTGGTGATGCGCTGGAATTCTGGCGAATCGAAGAGCTTCAGCTCGGGAGATAAAATGGCCGGGGCGTGATGCTAAACGCTCACTTCAGTTTAATGTCTGCGCACCACACTCACAGTTTTTACAACTTACTTTTCCTTGTCTGTTCAAAGGAGTCAAAATAAGGTAGTTAACATCTGCAAAGTGGTGCTGTACAGTACAAAAGAAGGAGCTGGCTAGTTTGCTAGTATGTCAGTTTCCGAAGACCAAACAACTAGCCCATTTCTTTTTTTTCTAAACTCGAAAGTAAAGCTTTGCTCTTACTAAAACCCATTTGTCGAATGAAAGCCCCATTCACCTTCCATTCCAAGAACGCATTGCCCATACGTTGATCTTATTTGCATATCCTCCTCCCTCTTCCAATGTACTCATTTTTCAGGTTTCACTAAAAGAAGGAATCAAAAGAATTTACTGTCTTTCCCGCGTGAGGAACATGCAGAGAACATCGCAAACCCATTCATTTCCTTACCCTAACGATACATGATAATATGTACAAACTGCAGGGTCTTTTCTCCCTTTATCGATCTAGTACCCTTTACTCCTATCCAGTAATTATGCTCTTCCCTGTATGTAAAAGACCGCTTATCTACATCATAAAAAAGAACTGGCGAAAATATCATACTTATTTACTTCCTCTTCAGAATTTTGAATAGTACACGGAAAGCACCGTCGCTTCGTTTCTGAAATTTCCCCTTTGCAAAGCATTCAAACCCGAAACACCGCAAGTTATCCTTTTTCACTGGTAAAAACACCTTTAATGTATACTTACGTGACAGACAGCAAAGAACCGAGTCCTTCTTGCTGGTAATTACCCTGCTGAAGAGAAATCCGCTTTCTTTTAGGGAACTCATAGGCTTATCATATTGTTCGCAACACTCTTCTTAACCCTATCCTGAAGCCGAAGCATCTACCTTATATCCTTATACCCCATTCTTTAAGATACATTTCAATATCTCTCTTCCGCCTACAGATACATACATCCTACATGGTTTCATTTCCTTTTGTGTGCTTTCTCTTGTTGTTTTTCCTATACTTGCTGCACGTCCTGTTAGTATCGTCTCTCTTGTTTTGACTCTCCAACACTCTTCAAATGGCTGTTTGATAAACGCGTTATAAACTTCCTATTTATATTATCTTTTCTGTTCTCCCTTTTTTATTCAATCAATTCAATTATTCAAATAATATCAGCACTTTGTTTTCATGCACTTTTTTTTTGTCTGCGCAATCACTGTAGGCTTACACTTTCCAATTAGCTATAATAGTATGGTTATTGCATACATTAAGATTTGTACACGTTTTAAATTAAAATACAGCTGCTGTTCGGTAACTCGCATCCCCGTGTGGTCTGGACAATTTTGAGCCAATTACTGCCCAATATGTTACATTGGAATGTTTATTATTACAGTATTATTACTATTAATATTATATACTGTGTTTCCGCTTTAAGGAGTGTTACATTAACAACGAGTAATGATTTTTACACCTGTCGGCAAAAGTGCGAAAAGCGACTCTTAGCCCCGTCATGTCTGTTTGTCCGTTCGTCCGCATGGAACATCGCGGCTCCCACTGGAAATTAATTTTATGATAGGGACTGGAAATTTTATGTATCTTATAGGAAGCTTTCTTTCAATGTAAACTGTTCTTAACTTGTTCGTGAATGTAAATTTTGTTATCATTGCAAAAACAGGCTATATAAAACTTGATCACTGAAATACCAATCCCATTTTCTAATTACGACTGGCAGACCTTTAGCAAAGGGAGAATGTATGGATGTTTCAGTCGCTATGGATGTCGCTATGGATCGCCATTTTGACATCCGTTTCTAATTTAGCGGTAAAACTTTTCCTCAGACCTTGCAGGTCAAACCAGTACAGTCACAAATGGGTCTCAAAAAGTGATTCCGACCTGGTTAGCTGACTTATCCAGTAGAGCTTCTGCTTGGTGTCTGGGGGTGTCCAGCAGGGTATGGGCCAAGACATCGACTATATTCACTGTGTTTATTTGGCTGAAAAAGTAAATTTTCGGCTTTGTGTCCGGCGATGTTCAGGCAAATATCGGCCGGCACAGCCCTCCCTTCTTTGAAGCAAATTCCGAGCCATTATCTCAAATTACGCTACTGTTTATTTCTTTGTATCGCGGTCCAAAATGTTGACGTTACTCTGGGTCGCGAGGAAAAGGCTTAGAAAACACTGGCTCAGTCGGTATAGAGATTACGCTGCAGGCCGGATGTCCGAGGATCTGCCTTCCGATTTCCGGCAAGGGCAAAGGGTCTTTCTCTTCTCCGTATCTTTAAGGTCGGTTCGGGAAACCAACCCAGAATTCTTTTAGATAGATAAAGGTGCTCTTTCTTTGGGGTTAAATCTATCGGGGCGTCTCAATGATCACTCATCTCCACATAGGTTAAGAATGTGTGGAGCTACATCTCCATTTCGACCATATGGTTTCATAGAGGGCAAAGGGACACCTTAAAGTAATGTAACTTCCAGTAGTACTTTTTTTTTTACTTTCGCGTTAAACAACAGCTTCGGTCTTTTTTTCGTTGTTATAACGTGCATGTTGTCAAGTCACTCAATTATTTTACCAACCACTGCAGTGGTTGGTAAAATAATTGAGTAACAGCTTCGGTATTGTCAGAACAACAACCTCTGAATTAGGTTCGCCGTTTATTACCCAAACGCGATGCCAGCGATTGATTTCATAAGTTGAAAATGGTTTCATTACTGGGTGGAACAGAAAAATACTACCTGCAACTCCTTAATTTGTCAGAAAAATTCCCAGTTAAGGAAAACGTCAGAAAATAAAAGTTGTGAAGACAGAAGAAACAGCGCTACTTAAATCTTCCGTTTCACGTTTCCGTCCAAGAATAAATAATATACAATTCATATTTGTTTTATGTGATAACTGTGGAGGTTATTAAGGTACATGTTTGTATTATCAGTGCATATATGTTTATTTTATCCAGTTAAAACTTTCGCTGTTAGTTTACTGACAATAGACATACATTTCTTTTCTTCTTTCCTGCAGGAATTCTGCGTTTCACGTTTGAGATAGGGGTGCTCTGAGGGAAAGTGGCCCCGGAACATGAAGCCACAGCCAGGTGCAGGAAGGGGAGACTTAAAGGAAAAACAAAAACATAAAATAAAGGAAAAGTAAATGAGAGAGAGAAGGGGGAAAACGTGTTTCTGACATTCTTGTTAGACTGGTTAACCTTTGAAGATGTGACCGATAGATTGAACAGAAACTTCGGCAAATATCTACCGTTCTACGCCTTGTAACATTACAGAAGAGCGAAGATATCAGTGACAGGGCCGCGGAACCTGACGTAATGACGTCCTTTGTAATCTGCATTTAAGGAAGAGAATCTTTCTCCCTAATTTCTCTCTGAACCTTCCACTTTAATAAACAGATATAACTAAAAAAATGTCTTTCTTCAGTGGACGTCACCAGGAATTTAAAAACTGAAATTATAGTGATGGGTTTCGGTTGGTGAAACCGCCTAATTCGCCTAATTCCCTTATTGCCGGAAATTACGTTTCGGAAGTAATTTCTTACGTCTGACTTCACGTCTATTAGCAGAGATTTGTCATCACGACGCGTCTAGAAAATGCAAGATAATTTTATAGCTTGCAATATAGACGTGTTGCGCAGTTGGCATTTTAGAGATGTGAATGTCACTAACACAAAAGAGGGGGTGCTGATAAGTCCTTAGCCCGATCAGGAAGGAGACAAGCTACAGCGACCAAACTCGGGATTTATTCAACATACCCCTCACGAAGCTCAATACACTTCTTAGCCCTTTGCTCTAACTGTTGCAAGCCACTCAAAAAAATTCAGAAAGTTGTCCGTCCAACCAGGTCTCCGCGGCAGCAATGACCTCCGCGTCGACGAAAAATGGCGACCCTTCAGTTGTTTTTTCAGTCCAGGGAACAGGTGGTAGTCCGACGGGGCCGGATCCGGAGAATAGAGTGGGTGATCAAGACAATGGAAGCCCAGGTAGGCCAGTTTCTTCTGAGTTGCAAGTGCCCAGTGAGCAGGGGCATTGTCGTGCAAGAACAAGATACCCTTGGTGACATTCCCGCGGCGTTTCTCCTTCAAAATGTCCTTCAATTACACCAACAGAGGTGAGTAATACTCCGCTTTGATAGTTTGGCTCTTTGGAAGATAATCAATGAGGAGGATGCCGTCTTGATCCCAAAAAGTCGAGGCGAGAAATTTTCCAGCGGATTTTTGCACTCGGAATTTTTTGGGGCGAGGTGAGTCGTTATGCCGCCACTCCATTGATTGTTGCTTTGCCTCCGGGTCATAGTGATGTAACCATTTTTCGTCCATGGCCAACAATCGCGACAAGAAATAATTTGGATCGCGCCGAAAAAATTCCGAAATTTGCTTAGACGTCTGGCACCTTTGACATTTTTGATCCGCGCTCAGGCATTTCGGGGTCCACTTTGCGGAAAGCTTCCGCATGTCCAGATCTTCATGAATGATGGACCCAACCCACTCACGTGATATGCCCAGTTGCTTAGCTATTGATTTAGCCGAAATCCGGCGGTCTTCCAAGAGTATCTCGTGAATTTCATCAATAATCTCCGGGGTGGTCACTGTTTTGGGTCGTCCAGTATGAGGCGCATCACAGGTGGAAAAATCACCACGTTTAAACTGAGCTACCCCATTTTTGACGGTGGCATAAGATGGTGCATGTTCCCCTAATGTTTCTCTCAGAATGGCATGAATTTCCTTCAGCACCTTGCCTTGCAGAAAAAAAAATTTGATGAGAGCTCGCGTCTCGATGTTGTTTAAATTGCACGCGTCGCCTTACACGCTTCCTTTCAGCATCTGTAACAAGAAAAGACTTGCAATTCGGCACATAAACAGACAACCCTCCCCCCTTTCCAACGACACAATCGATTCCGCCTTACGACATCGGGAAGTAGGTCGGGCTAAGGACTTATCAGCACCCCCTCGTATATTCAGGGTCACTTCGAAAAGAGTGTAAATTACACAGATTTTAATACGTACATTGCTGAATAATCACCTAAGCTGTTGGATCAATTGTTGATTTGCTTCAACATCTAGTTAGTAGAGAGGAAAAGCTGTCGTTTTCGATTCTAAAGGCACTATCTCGATGTTTGATCGTGAAGGTGTTGTTACTCCACGTCTCTGTTATTTGTGGTCAATTATGCCTTTTCTTGCGAAAACTGATGTGTGCCGGTGGATTATCTACCTGTCTGGTTGGGTGGCATCGCTTGGGAAGCTGACGTCTGATTTATTCAATTGGTAAGGTTGCCGATGCCTGAATTCTTTAATTACTGCCCGGTACGAAAACCTGCATTCTTAAATAGCTACGCGGTACCTACCTATAAATTCTTCGCTAACCGGCACCGACACCTGACATTTTCAGCGGCTATCCGGCACCGACGCCTGTATTCTTTAATTGCTACCCACACATTTTCATTTCAGAATTCTTAAGCAAATTTAGTGTGTCTATGATTTTCATTTTTGACCTTCAATTTCATAGTACCTCACGACCCAGTCATTTCCCATGAACAATCCAACCATGAACAAGTATCCGTAAGCAACCTTTTCTCATTTCTTCAGATTTTTCAGGATTGGGGTGACTGTTGTAGACGTGACCTACCGGGATACGGAGATGACTCGTCAAATGGCTCGGTAAATAAACAAGTACACTCGCACACACTGAGTCTTTAGAAAGGTTTCCCCTAATGAAAATATTTGTGATAACTGCACACAAGTTCACTTTAAACGTTTTTTCCACATGTCTGCATTAGTGATGTTAACGTCATGCGAAGTTTGAAATGTACACGTCGTTGTGTTTGACGATTCAGTTCTTCTGGGATACACTGCCGTGTCTCTGGTTTGCAGGTTGGGAACAACTAACCCGGCGACACAGCGGCCAAACAGCCGTACATCCCGGAACTGACACCTTATTTTAACAGGAATATTTGCGTTTTCACTGATATTTAAAATAAATTATCAGTTATTTTCCCCCAACTAACTGCAGGTATTCATCAATCACTTTCACCTCCGGTATAAATTTATATATCCCGAATTTGTAATAATATTTCTTACAAACACGGGCCGAATTGTTTCTGTAGCAATAACGTCACTTAATTTTTGGAAAAAGTGATTTAGTTCAGAGCAACGACCTGTACGTGCTGTAAATGTAGATACCCTAGACTCGAGTGACCTCAATTGCTTCACGCGGCAGACCTACCGTGTGTTTCACAAGATTGTAACAACGTAATATTGATGGGTTTCCCGCAACTTCGGAAGGAACCTGAATTTCACAAAAATTGTTAGAGGCGAAGGTAATTTATCTTATTCGTCATTATATAGAAAACTGGGTTCGAGGCTTGTTTGCTAGGCAGCTAGTTTTCGTAGATACGGCAGGGATTTTTATAGCAGACGGAGAGCTGAATCCTACCCATTAAAATGTGTATGTGTTTCCAGCTGTCAAAAGCAGTCAAGAAGTTTTGTCAAGCATGACCGATTAATCAGACCAGCTACAGACACAGTAATAAGATGTCGAAGCCTCAGATACTCTAGAACGGTACTTAAATTTCCAGCTGGTTCCCCATTCTTTTTCTTTGAAAACGACCTTCTTCGTCGCTTCTCAAACTGAAGGTTATTCGAAACACAGCTGCAATACACAAGGCAATTTGTCTAGTCGCACGGAAGTAACACGCCTGAGTTTCAACCAAATTTATGAGACAAAGTTTGGTTACAGAACATTCCCTCCACGAAACGACAGGAACTACCTGCCAACTAGTGGTTAGTCCACTGTCTCGGCATTAGTACGGCTGCTGTGTTGCAACAGACGGTAACTAAGTAGCAGTTGACAACCGCCGTGATACAGAAAATTTCACTCAAATTACAGCCATTGGATAACCACTGGAAGTTTGCAGATGTTTGGTGGGGCATCCTGTGTATGTAAAACTTATTACGTATCACAACGTACCGCTTCTCTATCCGCTGGCACTAGTGGAATATTGGGGCAGTTTCTGTAAAGGCAGTATATTGCAGAGACGTAACAAGATTACGTTGCGCGCAGTGCACAAGAGGTAATGCCAGTCTATTGGAAGGCAATGTTAGTACGGTGTTGCGGGATGGAATTGCGTATGATCGACATTGATCGTCACTATATTCAAATTTTCGTGAAGAACACACACTAAGCTTCCAATGCACGCTTTTCATAGGCCGATATGCAAATGATTACTTTGTCTAAAGATTTGTTATCTAACCTGAGTGGTCGTATGGGTAGGTAGGTAGGGAAGAGAACTGCGCTCTTCTGCGTTATTACGTTGCGATTATTGGTAATTACCACTAATCGCTGCGTGATATGGTAATTACCACTACTCGCCGCGTAATAACCCAGAAGAGGGCAGTTCTCGGCTACTTCGCGGCGGAAGCCTGAAATCGCGCAAGGTAGATAAATTTTTTTAGACTACATCCTGTTGTGTTACAACATTTTTTTTTTATTTATACCGTATAGCACAACAAATGTTATCTGTCCCTTCAACACATGCCACATGTTTCGATCATACCGACCACCCACAGGCATTAAACACGTTTATTTTTTTTTATTTAATAGTATACCAACTGATGTACATACATGAAACTTTTTCACATTAAAACACTAAAATTGCTCCGACATGTTTCGATCC
>Ga0123352_10012035_pt1 | contig 13662 bp, 7 predicted proteins | sample TergutLab28metaG_FD_89700 | JGI IMG/M metagenome (GOLD analysis project Ga0123352, IMG submission 89700) | Labiotermes labralis P1 segment gut microbial communities from Petit-Saut dam, French Guiana - Lab288 P1 | ecosystem: Host-associated > Arthropoda: Insects > Digestive system > Gut ...
GGCCAAACCGGCTTAATCGTTGTGCTTTTATGTGATTTATTATATTCTTATGTCTTATTAATTCATCTAATTCATCGTTTGTTTTGATTCTCCGTGTACCATCTCTTTCTTTTGTAGGACCAAGGATCTTTCTTAACACTTTCCTTTCAAATACCATTAACTTGTTTTTTACGGTTCCTTTCAAGACCCACACGTCACAGCCATCTGTTACTGTTGGTCTTATAATACTCCAGTAGAGTTTCAATTTTGATTTCTTGGAGACCAGTCTACTTTTAAAGAGAAATTGTTTGCATAATATACTTTATTTCCAAGTAGCAGTTTTCTTATAGGGTCTATTATTTTGCACTGTCTACAGTATATGTAACCTTATGAGTAATAAACTTAGTATAAGAAATGATGGATGATGGATGTATCCTATACACATTGTTGTCAAAAGGATGAAATGAATTGAAATTGAAACAGTATGAAGACTTGGATATGTTGTGTTTATTTTAATTAGCAAGTAAAAGCTAATTTTTTTATACTAACCACACAGTGTTACACATTACATCCACACAACAAAATTCACATGATCTTTGACATAAATAAACTAGAGTATAAAATCTAACATACACAAGATACAAAAACGCCACATGCAATAATGACTTACGAATACGTACTACACTAAGAATAATGAATGTACTGTATAAATAATGACATACTGTAGTCAGTTGGCAGTGGATACAGATATTAATTGTTAGGAACCATTTGGCATGTCACTAGTTCAAATAAAGTATTTATGTCAAGACAGGCAGTGAAGTGACAAAACCATACAAGCCACAGCCGAATTGCTTAGCTCTTGCAACTTCAGCTGTGGCAATTCACTAACAACTATAAGTACAGTTACTAAGATTGGTACTGAAGATACAGCATGGTTATATTGGGATGGCAAGATGCAAACAAATTATGTTACACAATTAAATACCAACTGATGGTGTTGTAAAGATCACATAATCACAAAATAAGCTCATTGATACACAGATATTTCATACAGTCTTCAATACAGTTTCATTAGAAAATTGAAGTATGATCTATGTCCAAGTGTTTTATGGACATCCAAATGTTTACTTCTTAAAGGCTACAATTTTCTGTACAAAAAGGTAAGGTTAGAAAAAAGGTAGATTTTGCCCTGTAACAGGCCATGAAGGCCCAGATGGGCAGTACAGGTATAGCTCTACTCTTTCTTTAACGTTGGCGCTAGGTTGGGATGGGTGGTTGATGCCAGACCTTGGCTGCTTTATCCCCAGGAAAGACACCCAGTATCCATTGTACAGGAGGCTGGATGGGTCTTCAGGCATGTCTGGAAGGGTAGGAAAGATATCGCCCTCACAGGAGTTCGAAATGCAGACCGTCCAAACTGTATTGAGTCACTATACCGACTGAGCTATCCCACCTGCCAATTCTCGCATAGGCAGTAAAATATTAATAGGTGTATCATAGAAGTAGGATAATGGCAAATTAAGCAACCCCATTTCCAATGTTGGAAGGAGAATTTATCTAAATATTTTAGAATTTATCTAAATGTTTTTTTTTTTTTAAATAGTCAAGTCTATTATTTGCTACTGAGTTTAATCTGTAGACAGTATAATACACATTAAATGTTTTTATATGACTGACCTACAATATTTCAGACAATGTTGGGTTCTATAAGGATAGGTCTATTAGAATTCTATTTTATTGTGGAAAGGAATTTTTGTCTTATAAATCCCTAATCAATACAATTGAAGTTTGTAGGTTATCCTAGTTATGAAGACTTTGATGATGGCTAGTTTTAGAGCAGTATTGTTACAGGACTCCTACTCAGTTACATTTATTTGTAATGTCCCATTTGACCTTAGAGTTAAATTAATCCAGTAATATGTTTAGATTCATATTCCTTACAAGTATAGTTATTTTATTTGGACTATGACTAATGCCGACTAATGTGCAAGCCTCTTCAGTGTATAATCTACACTGCTCAATATGGTCTGAAGAAATAAATTAATAGAAAGTGGACAGCTTTTCCTTTCATTTACACCCGACCCTCTTTTGATGCCCATTTTTTAAATTTTTTTTTCTTTAATGCCCCTTGCCAATCTACCCTGCTCTTGATCTGCAATCTCTCATTTTTAATTTAATTCCATTTGGTCAGCTGTATTCTATTATGCTAACCCCGTATTTCTGATGTGGAATATCATTTTTTATTTATGCATTTGGTTTAGGTCAACTTTTCCAGGAACACAACTAGGGTGTAGAAAAAGGGCTGGGTGTGATCTAATACTGGATTCTCCTGAAACTGCTGAGATCATACAATGGAATTTGTAGAATTGTGGCTATGTTCTTCATGTGATGTTGCCTTACTATGTTTTGCCTTGCTTTAGCTACTTTGCAGAAATTTATATTGAACAATAATTCCTGCCATTATGAATTTTAATGAGTATATTTCATACAAATTTATTTAAAAAACTTCAGTCATCTTGTGACCCTTATATCTGCATGACCTTTACTAATTTTTAATTTATTCTATGTAATATAGGGAAAGTAGTTTAATTACAGAAAAATGAATAGATTAGACACAAAAAACATTATGGTAGAAACTCCAGTTTGTGTTCTCCATCACACATGTTTACTGCACCTGAAAGTGGGTACGAGAAAGCTGAGTGGGACCGGCTCAAGAGTGTGTTTGTTTAATGTGGCATATCTTTTAACACAAATTTTTGGGTACATTTTCAAATTACTAATAATACAACTGTTACATACTTTGATATGTGTGTTCAGTCAGTGAAAATAATTCTTAGTTATTTTACAATTTTTATTCTGAATAATATATTCTGCAAGCCTCTCCATTGTTAATCTGAAGTGACCCACCTAGCCCTCAAGTTAAACATAAATTTTCCACACATGCATTAAGGTCATATGCCTAATATTCATTTCTCAAATTTGTGATTTATAGTTTTTCTGTATAAGTAATTTATCACCGGAACAAATCAGGAGCAGCAACAATGTGTAATTAACACGTAGTTAACGCTTCTCATGTCTAGTGTTCTGCAGAGTTTAGTAATAAGTGTCTATCATTAAGCTACAGAAGTAAACTACAAACAATGGCTCTATTTCTGACTCATTGAACACTGAGGAAAGCACTGTCTAACACAGCATAAAATGATTGCATTAATTCTATATATATATATGTACTTAGAAGAAGTTTATATATACATGGGATTAAGCTGTAAGCTGTTGACATTTATATGGCAGTGGTATGGTAACACTCTCAGTAGAAACTGAGACATATTAAGTTGTGTTCTTAGGCCTATGGGGGAATGTACAAATTGGTAAAGGCAGTGAAATGTTTATCATTTTCTTCTTAACATTTGAAGTAGGGGAGATATAATTAAGTTTCTTATTTAGCCATGCATTTAACAAGAATGATCATACTGTCAAGGAGCGGTTTATTTTCTTGTATTTAGTTTACTTTCTGTATTCAAAACAGCTGTAATTACCATAAGGTCTTAAAAAGCTGTTCTCCACTCAATTGATGCTCTTCCTATACACTCCCCTATTCATTCAATTCTGCACACTTTATAATGAAATTGTAAACCTCAATAGATCTCAATTTTCATCAAAAAAGAACTATGAAGTAAGCAGAAATTTACAAAAAAAAAATTGAACATGAAGATGTACACTATATTTGAAAATAAATACCCCTTAGTATGAGTTAACTTCTTTCTTATCTAAAAAGGTAAGGTCTTTTTACATAACTGCACCAATTCACACACTAATGTTATCCCCTTTATGAACACTGTTTTGTTACAATGTGAACTGTCTTTACATTGCTTCACAGAAAATGTGAAGAAAAAGTGAACACAATTTTCAAATACCTTTTCATTCATATTATTTTGGTGTCACAGCCTCTAGCAATAAATAATCATCCAATAATGTTACATACAAAACTATAGACACAGCAGTTTCTGGACACAATGTCACAATATTGTGTAGCGTGTAATCACATTTGAAACATAATGTTGAGTATACAAATGTGTAAGAAATTTTCCATGTTTGTTATTTCTTGCAATGCTGACAATGTTCATTTCTTCTGTGTGCCAGACTGCTTACTGCTTTGGCACAGATTACACCTTAAATTAACACATTCACCCATGAAACTGATAGCTGGAGAGTGTGATAAACTTTGCTGGAATATATCACCACTCCTTCATATATAACACACATCCCACATTTCTGGCTTTCATTCAACAAAGCATCTTACAATACTGTTTCAGAATATTACAGTGAATGTACCATGTAATAAGCAATGTGCATGTCACCTGAACAGCGTTATAGTAACTGCTTTCCAGCTACCTGTGCAGCAGCTTCTGTTTTATTTACATTGTCGGTGTCAATAGTAGAAGGGAACAGGGGAACATTTGGAGGGGGAATACAGTAATTAAATTAGAAAACTTTCTAGAAAGATAAAAGGCTATAAAATCATATGTAGGCACATGTAATGCAGAGCTTGCTTTTTAAAGTAGGTGGTGCCAGTACTTACGTCTTCATGCAATGTACAGGGTGAGCATAAATTATTTCTCTGATTACAAACATTTATTACAAGAAAACTACTGTATGTGGAATACAAACATTTTTTTTTTAAATATAACTCAAGAAGTTTTTTTACAACACATCAGTACATTTCAACATGTCCTTTTGTTGCACGGAGAACGTCTAATCGACAATCAGTTTCTCTCCACGTGTTCTCCAACATATGTTCAGTTATTGAAGCAAAAGCAGCTGTTATTCTTGCCTTCAAATTTGTAATATCTGGAACTGGTGTCGAAAACACTTTGTCCCTAACATACCCTCATAAAAAGAAGTCAAGGGGGGTGATATCCGGCGATCGTGGTGGCCAGGGTGTCGGACCATCTCTCCCAATCCACCTGTTTGGAAATGCTGCATCCAAAAATCGACGAACATGTGAACCCCAGTGTGGAGGTGCACCATCTTGTTGGAAAATTATCCACGGCTGAAACTCTTCTGGGGTGCAATGTAAAGTTTTCTTGTAATAAACGTTTGTAATCAGGGAAAGAATTTATGCTCACTCTGTATAATGTATCTCCCAAACCTCTCCTCTTTCTATGTAACCTCCCCCTTCACTATTACACTTGCAATGGACTAATTTTAAAAATGCACAAAAATAAGTCAGATGTTTAATGTGTAACATCTAGATACGATTTTATATTTGTGGTTCCGTGCATCGTAATTCTAGGTTGAAGAAATCCAACGAGATACAACAGTATGCAGATATTTATTTACTGCTGAATTACTCTACATGTTTCAGGCATCCATCGTGCCCATCATCAGGAGTACATAAAACAGTAGTTGCAGCCTCTGGTATAGATCATTCTATCTGGAGAGCAAGGTTCCTTAAACATGACCAAATAAGGACTCCTTATTTGGTAACGTTTGAAGAAGCTTGCTCCCCAGATAGTACGATCTGTACCAGAGGCTGCAACTACAGTTTTATGTACTCCTGATGATGGGCGCGATGGATGCCCAAAACATGTAGAGTAATTCAACAGTAAATAAATATGTGAATACTGTTGCATCTCATTGGATTTCTTCAACCTATCTAGGTATGAGTTTCGTATCTCCTTTCAGTGTTAAAAATGACAAAATTAAAATACACGTACCAATATTAATGTTTCCATCTCTGGTGACTATTTGGTAGGTGCAGGAGGCTGCACATTTGCCAATAGATTCCCATATCAATGTCTGAGCTGGGTGATCATCAAATGACCTCATGAGCTCCTTACTATTGCAGACCAATGGATGTTACCATTAACAACAAGGTAAAGAAAAGCTGAATGCTTCTCAGTATACTTTGTTCTTTTTATTTTTTTGGTGGACATATCATTCGGATAAGCCCACGCTATAGCAACCAAAGTGCCCTGCAGTTTCGCCATCTAAAATCACTGCCAACATACTTAACTGGCAAACTACGAAGGGTAAGCAAAATTCTTACACACAGCAACTGCTGTATCTAGCAAATGGTGCAAAATCCCGTGTGAGTACTAGCTCTGCCTTTACAATTACTTTGTGTTCATTCTTAAAGCTTACCTACAGAAAATAGCACAAAAGTTACTGTGTACAGTTCATACTATAACATGAAGTACTACTGTTGAAATAGTTGTTGATATGCTCTCCATTACTGCTGAATTTTTCTTATTTATACTTTTACTTATTTCCTAGTGTTAATTTTATTGTACATATATTGCACTTGTAGTTTGCAAGTGATAACTACTACACAAGTAATTTCCATTCAGTAGTTTGTAACTTTGGTACATATACTGCTCTATCACGCGGGGATATGCACAGTGTGCACAGTAATTTATAACCACAGTTGTATAACTGATGTTTTGGTTACAGGAAACTGTCACAAAACTCTTTTGTATTTGACCTTGTCTGTACCATAACACTCACTGTCAGTCAGTAGTCCACAACTTTTAGTCAGCATTCAGTTGTGTTATTTTACATTTTGGGACATTTTTAATTCCTTGTTTACTTGCATAATTTACATAACTTCTTATCCAAAAATTTGTGTCTGAGATTTGTGGTATGTGCAAGTATATTAATACTATTTTTCAGAGTACAGTAGTGAGAAAAAATTCAGGTTCTTTCATTTTGTATAATTTATAGTTATCCATTTTAATGGAGGATGTTTTCAATATTGTCCATGTTTCAGATTATTTTTGACAGCTTCCTATCCTCTGCTTGCTTTCAGTATCCAAGAAATGTTGCCTTCCTTATTGACTAGATCAAAGCATCTCAAATGAAAAATAACGGACACAAAAGAATGTTGTTGCTATTAGCAGGGAACATACACTCATACTTTGGCTAGCAGAGTCTACATGTGGTGACATCAATAGACAGACAGTCGGAACTTTCGGGTAATGGCATTATTTTAAGCAGTGCACTCGAGCACTTACACTTTTAGTTGAGGATTGTTGTTCCATAAAAAAATTTTCCAGGAACTCATGAGGAAATATAACGGTTTTTTTTCTTTACAAAAAAAAAAAAATTAGACAAAATTTATAGAATGTCCAGAAATTTGTGCTTTTGCACTCCATGCGGTTTCTTCTTAGTCACCGAGATGAAATTGAATGTTGACGAAATTTTTAACAACATAAATTTTCACAGAAAATGTAAGGTTAAATTTCTCCATGCCATGGTGCCATGTTGCATTGCAATGTGACCACATTCTCCATGGCAATTAACATAACCTATTTATTTCTACCATAATCTAGTAGCCCACGGTACTGACAGCTACATTGTAAGTACCAGCATCTAAAAGCAAATAGATGACTCGATTGTGAGTTCTTCCATCCTGTATAGCTCTTTAACTTCTTCCTATTTCCTTCTGCCTTAACAATCTATACACTGCTACCTTACCATGATCATCAGCATATACTTGTATTTTGTAAGGTGATGAAGCATTATTTTGGCAGTCTCCAAACGTCCATACAAATGGAGAATATATAAACAGGGTGACTGGTAATGTGTAATGTCATCAATTACAGGTAACTGACTTATATTCATATATATACCATGTATTTAACCAACAGTCTGTGGGTAGAAGTTGGAGGCAACAGTACAATATGTATTAAATTTTCTCCAAAATTCCTTCTCAGTAGTAGGGGTATGTAAATTATGTGAGGAAGTGTGGTAGTTAGTAGAAAACTACAGATTTCTTTCTTTTCTCCTTTGTGTGATGTTCAATGGAGTGACTGATCAGACAATTACAAGAATACACTTTTTGACATCAGAAATAGGGAGATGAAATGGTGTTAAAAACCCTGGAAGACAGTCATGATTGGCATTTTATTTTACATGCCCTTGTGTATAATTTTACTTGTGAATGTTCAGTGTCAGTGGTGATGGATCAGTGGCATAGATAGGCCCTTCCAGGTCTAGCATACAGTGGGCCCCAAAGTGTAAGTAATACTAAAATTTGTTGTGAGTTAGTTCTTTCAGACTAAATTCTGTTGTTTTGCCACCAGGTAGTATTCTGGATCTCCGTTATGAAATCTGGGAGTAATTCGATAAGAATTATAGTGGGGAGGTGGGATGTTCAATTTTGAAACCAGAAAAAATTTGACAGTTTGTCCATTGTAAATGAACACAATCAGACTTACTGGCAATAACTAGATTTGCAGACTATTTTTCGTACTGTACAATGTAACACAGAAGTTTTTGGTCTTTAGAAAATCGACTGCTTTGTAGTGCTAATAGCAACTGGTCAGAAGACACATATAGTCACTAGCACTTGTGAAACATTGGGATAATTCGACCTGTACATCATAACCGGAATCGGAGTACGTACTTGAGTTTCATACGATACAATTTTGTGCAGTTCAACCTCGATTATCCCTCTTACTGTAGTGCATGGTGCTTTATGTTTGAGGAATGGCATGAGTAAATAGTTCTTTATGACATCTAAACATAAGGCTATCATAAAACAAAGATAACCTACTTCTAGAAAACCCACAGGTTGCAAGGTAAATACTTGGCCATCAACCAAAATTCATCTTTGTTTATCATTACATCTGAAAACTGCAATTGAATTGTGATCTGCATATTTTCATTCTCAATTGCTTTTAAATGTAGGAAAGTAAAGGTTGAAGACAATCCACGATGCAGTATGACAGAATAAAATAATTACATAAAATACTGGAATACAATAACAAAGGGAACATCTTTAAGGCTAGTATGGTGGGCAGTGCTGGACCTTGCGTAAGGCACAGATGAGATTTATACATCCACAAATACAAATTACAAAAACTTTGCACATACATTGTGACAAAATTTGCTAGAAACTTGAAATAAAGTCATGAAATTCAGTAGTGCAGCCAAATGTGGGAACAGCATGCACAACAAGTACTTTTGTGTCGTATGATACCCAGAGCAGTTACGGAACACAGACATCATGACCCAAGAGTTCACAGAAGGCCTAGGAAGTGAGGGAAGTCAATAGTATCTTGTGTCTAGAGTGGAGAATTAAGTACCAAAACTTTGGGGAAAAGAAGCCTAGTAGTTGGAGGATAAATCGTATGGAATGATCAAGTAAGTGACATAAGTGATAAGTGATGTGACACCTTACTTCTTGTTGTTTAAGTTTACAGCAGAATTTACCTTGCACAGCCAGCCCAGGATAGAGCATATATAATTTAAGTACAGTTTATGAACTTAAATTTCACTCATACTTTGTACAGATGTCATGTTTTGTATGAATATCGTCATAACCCACACATGAACATCTGACTTAAAGAATATGAAATAGGTTTCTTGTACATGTTATAATACACAAAACTGCACATTGCTCACCTGGTGTTGGTAAGAAGACAGAGACTAAAAAGGGAAGAAATTTTAATCACATTCAGTTTGCCTTTGAATAATCTTCAGATATATAATTTGGCTTTGTTCTTTGTAATTTCAGCTATATTATATCCTGTTTATATTACTGCTCACAAATCGCACTGGTATGATTTACAGTTTTTATGTAAAATAGGTTCATAATAAACCATAACTTATGTTTTTTTTTTGTGGCACATTTAAAGCGTGGTGTAAGATATGGTCAAAAACCTCCAGATATCTGCCATTAGAACAATAAGAGCTTCTACTCTCAGCACTGATGTCCCATTATGAAATAATCTGTAACATGTATTGCTTGTTGGTAAATTTTTTAAATTTTCCCGCTGCTCATAACAGGCACAGCATTCAAAGTTACACTATAAATTTTGTCAAAGGACAGTTTGTATTAGACGCAGTTTAATTTACAAGTAATAAATATGTTCAGAGACTACTGATATTTATTCATCTAACTAGTTGGATAAACAAGGTTCCTTTTGAGCTAGACTGCACCATGTTGTTTTGCAACTGAACATTTTCAGGGTGGTTCTTATGAATTCCTTACATCTGATATTACTCCAGCAAAAGGTATCCCTGTATCCGATTTGGCAATCCTAATTGGCTTGTTTGTCCTGCCATGATTCTTTCTGGACCAACAGCTGATCTGATTGTTTTCCGACACATAAAAACCAAGTCTTGTGGCTGGGTCCAGTACCGCATCATTGAAATCTTCAGCTGGTAGAACACGGGGCCCAGTACTTTGTAACATTTGGCATGCCGAAACATTGTGCGCATCACATGTGCATGCATGCGCCCAGGATGTTCCCCCATCACTTGAGAGAGTAATGCAAGAGTTCGTTCACACTGTTCATCAAGTTTCCTTCTTCTAATGATGGATCGCAGGAACCATGTGAAAGCCGAACATTGCTCTGCATTACCGGCATTTTCACTTGTTGCATCATGTGTTCCTTGTGGCCACACTGATGCCCCACCATTAAGCAGCACTCTGGTCAGATCTATACTGTCATCCATGTAATGAACACTGTACGTCAGGAGACTACGACCTTCACTGTTGGCTGCATTCGGATCGCTACCGGCCTCAAGAAAAAGATGACTTAGCTGGGCTGCTTGATCAAATGCACCTTCCCTCAGCAAACGACGACCTGCTATTAGAAGTGGAGTGTTTCCTTCAGAGTCCATCATGGATAACAAGAAGTGCCGCTCTGAACCTACACCTGTCCGCCTTTCTCTTCGCATTGTTGCTAGTAGTTTCACTGCTTCCAACAAACTTGACCAATTGCTTTGCAAGTCACCTGCAAATCAGAAATGTGTATGTACACAACTTTGGTTTCATACACCCAGCTGTATCAAAGATTTCATAAGTCATCATCTTTCTATGCCAGTTGCATAAAAATGTAAGAGTAACAGAAATAGCTATGGTCATACAACAGGAATGCATTATACAGGGGCAGAAGACAAAACAGTGATGACCAGGATTCACGTCTGTTTCACTGCTCATTTCTCCGGCAAAAGTACTTCTGTATGTTGTCATATTGACATCTCAAGACAAAATTAATTGGGTGAGGGAGGAAGATGTTACAGCATCTGAATTCTGGGTCACAGAGTTAATCATAAACTAATGCAAAACTAAGGCACGGATGAGTAATTTATGTTTTCCAATAATTTGCTTATTTGTTTATCGCTGTTGAAATTTGTTTACTATTAAGCTGTTCACCGAAGTTCTCTAAGTTCAAAAGGAACATCTGTAGGCCCTCCCCCAATTTTGGAATGGTAACTTTATTATCAGCAAAGAGTAACTGAGGAAACATCTGTTATCCCAATTAATAGGTGGTCTCAATTATTTTCATGTTCTGAAAATTTCCTCCTAATGAAAACAGTCAGCTGTATTTTCTCAGTAGCACCAAAAAAATCTCAGATCAGGGGTGCAAAATTCCTGGATGCCAGGTCACTCTGGTGATTGGATTTTGTATAGTGATGCCCAATATTTGTGGGTCCTCAGTGCAGGACTTGCTTCAAGTCTGCCTTTTGGTGCCTAGAGCGTTTGCAAAGGCTCCTAAATTTTTGGAAAAATTTGTGCATCCCTGGGTGAAATGCTTAAAAAAAAAAGGACCTGTTCAGCACTGAAACAACTTTTCTGGATTATCAAGTATTCAGTAACGATATTGTTTTATACAGTGTGTCATTGCAGAAAATTTTCATGCAGAAGTGTTTTGTGTTAATAAAGAATTTAGGGATATATTCTGCAGCCCTTCAATTTCAAGCCCTCTTATTTCTTTCGAAATCATAAGGAAATAGCAGTTGCAGCCATTGACATAGATACTGCCACTGTGCTGGTAACCATGGCTTTTGTGAAGCAGAGATTTAATTTATATCACAAAATTCAATGGTCGCAATTTCTGTGGCTTCAACAGCATCTTTTTCTCTAAAGGTTCAAGTTCTCTGGGATGTTGTACCTTGTCAACTGATAAATAGTGACTGACTTTTCCAAAGATCAAAATTTCTTTATCACTTCTTTGATTGCACGCTGAAGATGTAGTCATTACAATCCTTTGAAACTTCAGTAACTATTAACCAGTCAACACCACGTAACAACCCAGAAGATGACTCTTCATAATAATGCTCTGAGAACCTCGAATCTCGTATCTTTGTCTGCATATTCATTAGGGTCATACCAGAGTTACTGACCAATGAATACATTATTGTTAAGCAAACTCATCGCCGAGTCTAAAGTACTAGGTCGAGAAAGCAGTAGGAGGGTTAGGTTTACCGAATTGTAGAACAGTAGAGAAGAACCATTAAATGAACTGAACAAACACAATACAAAGTAAAAAGAAAAATGATTCAAAGTTTTCACAGTAGGATAACAGAGCTAACAACTGTGTTAAAAGACTAATAATGACAATACATACACCATAAAACTTGGAACGATGTTACATTATGTGTAAATATGGCTGGGAGACTGAGGGGTTGGTTGTTAAATAATGCTCTTTGTGAAACTAGACATAAAAGCTGTGTGTTGCACAAAACTTTTACCAGCCAGTTTTCTGTACAGTTTGACAGAACCAAAAATACGAAATTATGAAATACATAAAAAAAAAAAGTATTTATGTCAATGAGAAAACTGTGGTTAATCATGAATGGTGATCAGGAGGAATGTTGGTGTCACACGGTATTGCTAACATATACTGTCAGTATCACTGAGGTTATCTGGACAGACAGTGGGTCATGTGTGGATGAAGCCTGTCTACAAAATAATCCTCTGCTTACCTGTTAGCAAGAGATGTAGGGATGCTTGGCATGTAGCAAAATATCTGCTGATGTCACAACTATTAGAGGAACACAATTTGTGGAGGAACAAGACAGAATTTGGTAACCCACATGCTACGTGGAGTGGCGACACACTGTCACATTCACATTTCTGTAAAATAAATAAAAAATAATAGCTTTAAATACATAAAGTGATACAAAAGTATTGTAATAGTAATGTATTTTGGCGGATATCTGTTACAAAGAGCAGTACAATATCCATTTTGAAACTACAGTTAATTAGAACATTTACACTCGGATTAAAGCCTTGCTAATTCAGTATGAAAAATAAGAACTGTAAATTCCCTTTTACCAGAAAGCTGTCTGTGACATAATAATTTCTGTAACATCTATTACTTGTATATCAAAATTACAGCTGTGTGACTTTATTTATAACATTTATGGCATGATGTACACAATGCATGGAATATTACAGATCATTAACATGTGGCATTAAATAATATAAATCTATTTCTATTCATTTATACCTACAACATACAACTGCACAGGTAACAAACTGTAAACAGTATAGGCACTAAATATTTATCTCAGTAATTAACCAACTTGATGCAAAAAATTTTTGTTTTACAATAAGTGTATTTCATGCCTCTACATGTTTCGAGCACATGTGCTCATCATCTGCATTGTATTACACAGCCTCTGGTATCATCACACCTATAGGTGTGATGATACCAGAGGCTGTGTAATGCAATTTTACCTCCTGATGATGAGCACATGTGCTCGAAACATGTAGAGGCATGAAATAAACTTACTGTAAAACAAAAATATTGTGCACCATGCACGAGACGGCCACCTATAGGTGTGACGATACCAGAGGCTGTGTAATGCAATTTTGACCTCCTGATGATGAGCACATGTGCTCGAAACATGTAGAGGCATGAAATACACTTATTGTAAAACAAA